>Ga0209702_10000762_pt1 | contig 66828 bp, 57 predicted proteins | sample FRY01_FD_187210 | JGI IMG/M metagenome (GOLD analysis project Ga0209702, IMG submission 187210) | Freshwater microbial communities from Lake Fryxell liftoff mats and glacier meltwater in Antarctica - FRY-01 (SPAdes) (version 2) | ecosystem: Environmental > Aquatic > Freshwater > Ice > Glacier... | reverse complement strand
ACCTGCGGCCTCCTTGCCTTTGTGAATCGGTTACTTGAACACCCGAATCATGGCAGGTAGGCCGCTTTTCGTTTATACCGATTACATAACACACCAAAAGAGAACCGGCGGAACGCCGGTTACACCCTTTCTGAGTCCAGCGTGAATTCCGTGACGCTCACGTTTCCTCGCAGGCTAAAACACAACTTCGCATCGGTTGACGGTGAACTCATTGAACTGGAAACCACCGTGCGTCTGAAAATTGACAGCGGCGCGATGAGTGTCGTCGTACCACAGCTTTGAAAGCTCATCGTTCGAGGAGGTCGCTGGGCGTTCAAAACGTTCGCGACGTCTTTGTGTTAGCTGATTAGTTTTGCTCCCACCGACGCCGGCCGGCTGTTGCTTTAATCAAAAATTGTGAGCCGCAAGGCGCTAGCCGCGGGTATTGTCAGTATTTTTCGCGGACACCGGCGGCTATCGCCTTGCCGCTCATTAAATCGACAGCTTGCGGCGTCGAATGGAGAGCGGTTCGCAATGGCGAACGTCGGTTCCGGGCTAAGTCGGTGCAAAGATCCTACGCTGAGATTGCGTCGGTACGTTTGTTGCTGAGTATGGAGTTCTGGAGAATCCCACGACAACTTCAGTCAGTTGTATTCCCCGCGATGCTAAATTCAAATGGAGTTTCCGATGTCACATTTTCGTTGCATATCTTGTCTGACCATTGTTTTTGTGTGCTCGATGCTTTTGGTTTCATCGGCGGTATTTGCGTCAGATGATGCAGCGGCCTCACCACTTCAGTCTACGGGCGTTGAAGTGCAATTCGATGAAGTGGTGTCGGCCTCGCATATTATCAATGCGGAAGTTCACGATACCGACGGTGAAATGATTGGCTCGGTGGCAGACGTGGTCGTCGATACTGAATTCGGACACCTCGCGTTCATCTCGGTCAGAAATACAAAGAAAGTGGCTAAGGTTGACAATGTTTTTTTTCTGCCACCTGGCACGCTTGAAAACTGGAACCACGACGATGGCCTGAAGGTGAATGTGAGTCAGCAACAGATTCAACACGGGCGATCGAAAGCGAAAACTCTACAGCCGTCCCTGGTTTTTCCCAGCAAGCTTGCTGCACTTTACGAACGATTCGACGCAAATCCCTATTGGCCGGCCGAGCGTACTCAGGATATGCGTCTCCATCTTGTCGGCATTGACGAGATGGATGGCCGCCTGGTTCGCGACGTGGATCGCCAGAAATTTGCTCGCGTGGATGACGTGCTGCTCACTCCAGACCAAAACTGGAAAGTTGCGTATTTGTCATTGAGGGACCTGGCCGTAGTCTCGGACGGCAAACAACGTCTTGCTATTCCATTGGCTGCGTTTGTTCGGGACTCCCATACCGCAGGGCTGACGCTTGAGATTCCTGCGGAGTCGGAGTTGCTGAAGGAAACCTTCGAAACTGGTGAGTGGCCGAAGGAAATCAATCGCGGCTGGATTGAGTTCGTCCACGTCAAATATGGCAAGGCCACTCTCGGCGGTCTTCAGGAAATGGTCGATGAGGACGTTCGAAACAGTGAGAAATCGGATGCGAAGTAGATCAGGATGAAGAGGTACATGTCGAAAGTGGCGTGGTATTTCTGAGGGGCGAAACCAGCCTCGAAAAGTATCGCACATGGGCCTCGGACCTTGCAGGCAAAACAGAAGACGTTGTTGCCGTCGTCAATCGAATCACGATGACAGACCCTCCCTGGTTCGACGCGACTCCAGCGCTGCTGACGATGCGCGGATTCACTCCAAGCGCTGTCCGAGGATTGCCGTTAGCTCCCATCGGTCTGCTGCTGCTGCTCGCGGCAATCCGGGGCTTGGCACGTTTAGGGCAACGTGCTGCCGATGTGACAATTTTGAAGAAAGTGAAAACACCTCTCTTGCGTGAAGTTGCGAGGAAGGCGCTTGTCATTCCGATGTTGCTGCTCGGATTGTTTCTGGTGCTGCGAATGACTGGCCTGACGCAACTTGCGATGACTGTGCTTGGCTGCACGGGGCTGTTTGGCCTTGTCATGGGGATCGCTTTCCGAGACATCGCGGAGAATTTTCTGGCTAGCATGCTGCTGAGTGTGCATAACCCATTTCGCTATGGAGATCTCATTCAGGTTGGCGAATATAGCGGCTATGTGCGGCGGGTCAGTACACGCGGGACGCTACTCATGACAGACGTGCCTGTTCGCATTCTCAAGACGGATCGTCGGATGGACGAGAAGCACGTTTCGGCGAAAGCATCAAAACCTGCGGAAGAGCTTGTGAACGAGGCAGAGCTTGTGAACGAGGCAGAGGACAACTTGAAAAGCGACGCAGATAAAATGCAGGAGCAGGCTGAAAACTCAAGAGACCCTGACAACGGCACGGTCGATTTGCTGGCAAATCCCGCGGCTTCAACTACTCTTCTAAAAGACCGCAAATCGCAGGGTGGGTTAAGTAAAACCCAATGACACCATGTGTTGCCCAATATTTCAGGCACACATCAGTCATAGATGTTCAGGGGAAGACAATCGGGTTTGCGCAGACCCACCACTGGCGTTAATCCAGCAACGATCCGTTCCCACGTGGCTGTTCGACAGCCGACCCGATTCGTGATCGATCTGACTCCCACTTTCTGATCTTGCGTTTCAATGCTTCTACCGCGTTGAAGCCGCCAAAAGTGTGCGAAACATGCAGTGCCCAGGGTAATGGCATGGCAAATGCAATAATTGGAATTCAACGATCTCAAAGTGAGATCAAGCACAACTCGGACACGTACCAAAATGGAGAAGAACAATGGTGACTCAACAAGAACTTCACGGCAACTGGAACCGTTGGAAGGGTGTTATTCAGGAAAAATGGGGCCAGTTATCAGATGATGATTTGGCTCGCGTGAAGGGCAACGTGAACCAACTGATGGGATGATTCAGCAGAAGACTGGAGACACTCTGGGGCATTCAGCAACTGAGCGGCAGGGTGTTAGTCCAAGGGTACTCGATTTATGATTGTATTAGTTGTTCACTCTCTGAGTGACGAATTCGAAAGCCACGCGTTACGGCCTGCCTCACTCCGAGAGTGACGTCTGAAGCAGGAAATCGTGTGCCATTTGAGTCTTCACTTCGTATCACGACAGTTATTTATCAAGTGATCCATACCAATAATCCTGTGAAATTCTTTGCTGCATCATGGCAGCGGAAAAGTGTGTTCAGCAATGGCCCGTTCCAAGGATCTTCAAACGATCGCTGCGGCCTCCCAGTCACCGGGAATAGTCGTCTTTGTGGCTGCACTTTACGTGGCGCGCGACATCTTGGTACCGTTGGCGCTGGGCGGACTTTTTGCGTTCTTGCTGGCACCTCTCGTCAATCGACTGCAGCGACTCGGACTACCAAATGTGTCCGCAGTGATCCTGACGGCAGCCGGACTTTTCTGTGCGTTCGGGCTGTTCCTGTTGATGATGTGGAATGGATTTGCTGACATGGCAGCAGAGCTTCCTAAGCATCGCGAGACGCTGATTGCAAAGGTTCAGATACTGCAGCAGGCAGCAAATCGATTCACTGGCAAGTTAAACTCTCTGTCTATCGACGCCATGCCGCCCGAAAGTACGGCAAACGACGATGCTTCTGCTCAACTGAATGATTCCGAATATCCCGATGTCAGCAAACTGCAGGAAGATTCCGCAAAACCGATGTCGGCTCTTGAACGCTGGCTGGGCGCAGGAAGCAACAGAGATGCTGCGAATGACGGGTCTTCGCCAAAGAAACCTCTCTACGTTACCGAATCGCCATTGAGTTCCATTCGCATGAGTGACTGGACGGGTGGATTGTTGACGATTCTGGGACCGCTTGGAACGTCGGGCCTTGTCGTGGTGTTTGCGTTGTTCTCGCTGTTGTATCGCGATGATATCCGCGATCGATTCACTTCGCTGGTGTCGCGCGGCAACTATGTCGTCACTTCAGATGCGATCCGAGAAGCCTCGCAGCGAATCAGTCGCTATCTGATAGCGCAGACGATTCTGAATGTGTCGTATGGATTTGTGTTTACTCTCGGATTACTCGCCATTGGATTCTTAATGGCACCTGAAGGAACATTTCCTTATGTTGCTCTGCTCGGAGTAGTGGCCGGATTGTTTCGATATATCCCTTATGCTGGTCCAGTGGTCGGCGCGTTCTTTCCGTTGCTGGTCGCTGCGGTGTTGTTCCCCGGTTACCAGATTTTTGTCGCGGTGGCGGTGCTGATTATTGTGATGGAACTTATTTCTAACAATGTCGTCGAACCGTGGGCTTATGGCTCCAGTACCGGCGTTTCTTCAGTGGCCGTCATTCTGGCCGCCGTCTTCTGGGGGTGGCTGTGGGGACCGATTGGATTGCTTCTCGCCACGCCACTCACGGTGTGTGCGGTTGTGCTGGGGCGATATGTGGACCGCTTCCAGTTCCTGGCGGCACTGCTGAGCGATGAGGTTCCGGTTGCGCCATGGATACGTGGCTATCAACGTTTACTGGCAAGCGAAAACCACAAATTGATCGAATTCCTTGACGCGGAATTGAAGTTGCATTCGGCCCCGGAGGTTCTCGACACCGTGGTCGTGCCGATCGTAAAGCGCATCAGGCGTGATCGCGACGAACAGGGAGTGGATGAAGTTGAACTCTTCCAGCGACTGTCAATGGCGTTGACGTCTGTGGAACTCATTTCATCTGATACTGAAACGTGCGACGATCCTTCGACGGGATTCAATCAGCGTCGTGACGCCGCAGACAATGCGATCGATTCATCGTCGTCGCGGTTTGGAATCGCGATCGCCGCCGATAGCGAGGCAGAGTCGATTCTGCTGAAGACCGTGTGTCAGCAGTTAGGCACAGACACACGCATGGAAGTGATCGAATGTGAAGAACTGCCTGATCGCGAATGTAGCAGGGTCACATCACGGAATCCGGATTTCGTTGTGATCGCTGTAGTGCCGCCGGGCGGGATGCAGCAAGCCAGATACTGGTGTCGAGCACTGAGAGACTCCGGATATGATGGACCTGTTGTGGTTGCGTGCTTCGGGAAATTCCGAAACTACGATACGCTCCTGGTGCGATTTCGAAGCGACGGAGCCGAATGGCTGGTCACGACCGTAAAACAGACCATCAACAAAATCAAAGGGCTTATAACCCGTCCTGCCGTATCTTCAATTCCCTAATGATGAAATCACCTCAATGGAGCCGTTCGAATGACTACTGTTTTGATTGCCGATGATCGGCGCGATACGTGCGAACGCCTCAAGGCTTTACTTGAAAAGAAAGGCATTATGGTCGAGACGGCTGAAAACGGCACCGAGGTGTTGGAAAAAATCGCAAAAATGCCGGTCGATCTGATCGTGATGGATATGAATATGCCGGAGATGGATGGTTGCCAGGCAACAGAGTCTGTCAAAGGCAACCCGCAGACTCAACACATCCCTGTCATCATCTGTACTGCTCATCCAATGCCCGGCGACAAGGATCGAGCGAAAGCTTCCGGTTGCAACGGGTTCCTTGAAAAGCCGATCGAAATCGATTTACTCATTCCAATGATCGATGTCTTCTTGAAAGCCGATTCCACATTGAATCCACTTGAGGCGGCGTGAATCCCACTGGTCCACATCGATTGGCGGGTCATCTATCCGAGCATCAGATGAGTGCTCAAATTCCTCTCCAACCTCTTTCGCTTCCTCCAGCGTCGCAACTGCTTTAACTTTGACTTTATCATCAGGAATTCCATACCATGAATCGTTTCAAACTGATCTCGCTGTCGTTGTTGTCTTGCGCCGCCCTGTCAGTCATTTCGGCGATTGCAGGTTGTGAGCAAAAAGAAAAGGTACTCGATATCGAGACTCCGAAAGGCTCAATTGAAGTTGAACGTTCCAAAAGCAGCGGGAAAGTGGATATCGAAATCAACAAAGACTGATCGTAAAGACTGGATGAGTTTCATCCAATTTAGTCAGTATTCGCTCATCAGTATCGCTTGCCTGTTGCATAGAAACGTTGGCGGAATCTCTGGAAAGGGTTTGAAATAGAAATCCGTTCCACGATGTCTCGGGTCACAGTTTTCTGTCTTCGGTCGTGGAGCCGGCTGGTGCGTGGATTTGCATAGCCTGCCAGATTCTGAATATCTTCGAGCGGGAGGCCCTGAGCCAGGAGATTTGTTATCGTTTCGACCCTGAAAGAATGGGGTGACAGTTTTCGAGGCAGACCGCAGGCTTTCATCCGCCGTTTGACCATGCGGTTCATGTCACCGGCGGACATGGAGCGGTTGCTGAGAACTCCGGTGCGTCGAATTGATCTCAGGAACAATTGAAGATCAAAGGGGTCTCTTTGATGCACGAACTAGTAAAAATTCCCAGCCACCCCCAATAGTAAAGCGACCAAAGGGTGTTGTTCGTTGATGCTTTGAAGACGAAATCATGCCACGTTCCTTGATGTCTGCATCAGAGAGACCTTTGATGCTGTGCGCATTCGCGAATTCTCTTGCCCCAGGCTGATATGCCCGAGCCTTTCAGGCCCCATCGCAGCGCCAGCTTCGTCGATCAATGCAAACGCGTTTTCTGCCTAAGTGTCACCGCGCACTTTATTTCACGCAGAACGGCACCTTCAACCCACTGGCATGCAATACGGATGTCTGCACATTCAGATCATGCGCAGGGGAGAAGTCGGACTCCTTTTCACCACGAATGATTCTGGCCATATCAGCGGCATCATCGACGTAACGCACATACTTTGGAAATTGAATTTCCTGATATCCTTTCGCGTACTTGTCGCGAGTTTCAGACAAAGTCACGCGGGCCGATGGGTTATCCAGCGGCTGAATATGAAACGTCCCTTCGGTGCCGCACACAACCAGATGACGACGTTGACCACCATCCACTTCGATCGCACTGGACTTCACTGTTGCCGTTGCCTGAGGATACTCAAACACCGCCAGCATATTGTCCATCAGCGTATCATCGAATTTTCCTGATCGTCGAGGAAACGCGGCAACGCTCGTGGGCTTTCCCAGCACACCGACAACCAGATCGATCACGTGACAGCCCAATTCAAACATGATCCCGCCAGGAAACGCCGCCAATTCATGCCGACTCGCTGGATCAACAATCTTACTCATCACAGTGTGAACTTCAAATACGTCACCCAGCCAGCCTCGCTTCAAAAAGTCTCGCAGCAGAACAACGCCTGGGTTGTACCGAAACATGTACCCCATCTGCAGCAGCAACTTCTGCTTCGTCGCCGACTGCAGAATCCTCGCGAACTGTTCCAGTGATTCCCCGGCGGGCTTATCGATATGCACATGCTTCCCTGCTGATATACATGCTTCGGCTACGTTCAGCAGATCTTTGACTTGTGTCTCAACCAGCACCGCCTGTAGACCAGGCATGTTCAGCAGTTGCTCCTGAGTCATCCATGGCAGATCACGATACAACTCCTGCGACTCCGCTGACTTTCGCAGTTCTGCATTTGGTTCCACGATCCCGACCACTTCGTAGTCCGGTGATTTGCGATAAACCGACAACTTGTTGGCATGAGCATGCCCAACACCGATCTGACCAATCCGAATTCGTGGCTTCGCAGGCACAGCCGCATCCTGCCATGCCGCCACAGAACGCGACATTGCCGACAACGCCAATGCTCCGCCGATCCCTCTCACAACCTGACGTCGATGGTATTTCATATTGTTCTTCTTCGGCTACTGGCGACAGATGCGACACTTCCCCTGCGACTGTATCACAATCCCGGAGAAGAATCTCTCAATCATCGCCGGATCTAAAAACAACAGCAATCCGGCGATCATGAAGGCGAGCGGCATGCGTCAGCTTGCCGGTCCGAAGCAGCACAACAGCTCTGACTCAAGAATCTTACACACGCCTTTTCTTGCAGGAGGATTTTTGAAATTGCCGCAAGGCGAACCCAAGGGCGAATGCCCGCTCCACGGCGTCGCGTGGCCCTGTGAGCAACGTGAAGTTGGTCGTATGTCGCGAGGTCCTTTTCAGCAGAAAGTACCTGCATGCACGCAGACCTACCATCGGCACGACTCCATGCGTATGAATTGGTTTAACAGGAGGGCGGAGAGGGAGCAGAGAAACACAAACTCAAGCTGCGATTCTCTGCTCCCTCTGCGCCCTCCTGTTAAAATATGTGACTTTGACAACTGTCGATTCAACCGCTTTCGCCGAGCCTCCATAACGCTGCGCAACTCACTTCATCGAAACAATTTTGGGGGCTGCAAATCCGACAAAAATGTTGCAATCATTCCGACCAAAAATACCGTTCGCCGCCCCATGGTCGAGACAAGCCTGTTCTTAGGGCGTATCATTTCGAGCATGTCGCTTTTTGAGTCGCATCGATTCTGCACGAAGTAAACTCTCACTCGGCCCCACGAAGCGGGAACGTTCAACGCTCGATCGATGCGTCGATTATTCGTCTGCCTCATCGATCTGAATTCGCTTTAGCTGGCAATCACTTTTCCGCAAATGTTCAAGAGAGCCACGCACAATCCAAGTCGCCATAGCCATCGCGCAGTCTGCATGCTGTGGTTAGCACCTTTTCTGCTTGCTTCATCACTCGTCGCCTCCGCACGGCACCGCCACGACTGGGAGTCCACGCCAATACAATCAGCCTTGGCCTTCACACTTTTTGCCACCGGCTACTCGGCAGCAGCGTTTCATAAATCCACGTCAAAGACTCGCCGCGACCGCCTCGGACAAACTGCATTTTTTGCCTTCATTTCGCTTGCCGCATTTGTTGTGATCATACGTCTGCTGTTTCCAATTCCATCAACACCATTTAATGATCAAACACGCATTAACCACGTTCTGGATGCGTTACTGCTCTGGCCATTTTTTGTGTTCTCACTGACGGCCACCAGCGTCGCGGTATCGTCGCCAACCTGGCGCCATTCGCTCTACATTTCGTTTTCTGCGATCCTCATGTTAATGTTCGCATTATCCATGAACGGTACCTCAAAACACTGGTTGCGATCATTCAACGGTCTCTTCAACTAAACTTCAAACAGCGCCAGTTAACTATTAAGCTTCGCGAATGTGTACGAATGGCGCGAGGTTGTACCGGTGGGCTGACGCCGCACCGCTCGCCGGATCTTTGGTCGTATAATTCACATACATCACAAATCGACGTCATCCGCGAAACTGGCGTCTTCCATGATGATGCGGTAGCGTTCGCTGGCATCTTTGCCGAGGAGTTGGTGGAACGTTGCATCGGCCTCTAACTGACTTTCAATGTTGACCTTCAAGAGAACTCGGGCACGCGGGTCGAGGGTTGTGTCTCGAAGTTGTGCGGCGTTCATTTCGCCCAAGCCTTTGAAGCGAAGGACAACCGCCGTACGGTTGGCGGGCAGTGACGCAAGAATCTCCTCTTTCTCCACGTCGTGGCGAGCGTACATGACGTCCTTGCCAACTTCGATGCGATACAGCGGCGGCTGAGCAATGAAGAGTTTGCCCTGACGAATCAATTCAGGCATGTGACGAAAGAAGAACGTCAACAACAGCGTGGAGATATGATATCCATCACTATCAGCGTCCATCAGAAGAATGATTTTCGCATATCGCAACTGACCCACATCGAAATTTGTGCCGACCCCTGCGCCGAGCGTTTCGACGATGTCACGTATTTCATTACTCTCCATGATCTTTGACATGGTGAGTGATTCGGTATTCAGGATTTTGCCGCGCAGTGGCAGCACGGCTTGAGTTCCCGCTTTGCGTCCCATCACCGCCGTGCCGCCGGCCGAATCTCCTTCCACAATGAACAGTTCTGATTCTGCCGGATTCTTTGACTGACAATCCACCAGCTTCCCCGGCAGATTCGTCTTGCGACCTCCGACCGTTTTCCGCCGAACTTCGGAAACCGCTTCACGACTTGCCTGTCGCGCGCGGGCGGCAAGGACCATGCGCCCCAGAATCACGTCGGCCAGTGACGGATTGTTGTTGAGCCAGTTTTCTAACGCTGCACGAACAACGCCATCGACGGCCGATGACGTCTCGGGATTATTCAGACGCTCTTTTGTCTGCCCCTGAAACATCGGATCGCCAATAAAGACGCTCAGCACACATACGAGCCCTTCGCGAATATCTTCCGCTGAAATCGTCACGCCCCGAGGCTTGAATCCGTGTACTTCCATGTAGTTACGAACGGCCTTCACGACGCCTGCTTTCAGGCCATTTTCATGCGTTCCACCGGCATGTGTACGAATTCCGTTGACGTAACTGCGGATGTTTTCTTCTGTCGAATCTGTCCAGCGCAGGACGACTTCAACCTTGGCATCTTTGTCGTCTTTCGAGGCGAAAAACAGTTGCTCGTGTGCTGGCTTTTTCCCGGCGTCCGTGGTGATCTTTGCGATGTAAGCAACGATTCCATCCGGATGATGCAGTTCGTGAGTTTCCTTCTTAACTTCATCATGAAAGACGATCGTCAAACCACCATGAATGTAGGAGATGTCTTCCAGATGCTGACGTATGGTTTCGCCGTTGAAGAGCGTGCGGCGAAAAATATCGTCGTCGGGTCGAAAGAAAATCGATGTGCCGTGGCCACGGAATGGTTTTACCTTAGCAACCGGACCAATAGGCTTGCCTCGATTAAAAGTCTGCTCCCATTCGAAGCCATCACGTTGCACAGTCGCGATCATTTCCGACGACAACGCATTAACGACAGAGGAACCAACGCCGTGCAAACCGCCACTACGGGTGTAGTTTTTGTCGCTGAATTTCCCACCGGCGTGCAACGTTGTGAGGATGACTTCCAGAGTCGATTTTTTCATCTTCGGATGTTTATCGACAGGGATACCGCGACCATTGTCGTGGACGGTGCAGGAACTTCCGTCCTTGTGCAACGTGACTGTGATTCGATCACACTCGCTTGCCAGAAATTCATCGACGGAGTTGTCAACGATTTCCCAAAGCAGATGATGCAAGCCGCGCGAATCGACTCCACCAATGTACATGGAGGGCCGGCGGCGAACGGGCTCAAGACCTTCGAGGACTTCGATGTCTTCGCCGGTATAGGTAGAACTTGACTTGACTGGTGCTGCCATTTAAGTGTGTCCTGACAATCCTTGTAGGATGAATAAGTGCTTAACCGCCTTCAACGCCGCCAAGTTCGCTCCAGTCAACCAGTTGAATATCGGGTTGAATAATCTCCAGAAACCCCGTTCGCGAACTGGTCTTGATTCCGCGTCCGCCTCGGGATGTCACCTGATATTTCGTTTGACCGAAACTCAGCACACTATCGTTGTCATTGCGAACACGCAGTGCGTCGCTGGGGCGAGTCAGTTGCATAACACCCAGCAACTCATCGCCAGCCTCCAGCTTGATACCCCGAACACCCTTGCCGGCATTGCCGAGAACCGGCACGTCTTCGATCGAAAAATGCAGAATCCTGGCTTTCCTTGAAGCCATAAACATGGTCTCGGCTTCGCGCACCAGATCAACATACGCAACTTGATCAGTCTTACCGAGTCGACAGAACTTACGTCCGGATTTTGTGGACGGAGTACGAAACAATTCAAACGGAAGACGCATCACCTGTCCGCTTTTTGTCGCAATCAGCAGTGTCAGGCCCACTTCATCACCAATCTCTTCAAGGCTCGAAACAAAGCGAGTATCAGTTGTGAGTGCGCCGACCACACTGACGCCGTCTTTCATCTTTGCGCGTTTTGCCAACGGTTCGCCATAACCGGAAGATACCGGCAATTGATCAATCGGCAGGGTATAGGCGATTCCGTCGTTACAGAAAAACACGACGTTATAGAGCGTGCTGCCTGGAACAACGGTGAGCACAGAATCGCCTTCACGGACGCGAGTCTTGGCAACACTACTCATCTGACCAACGCGTTTGATCCAGCCGTCTTTTGTAACGACGACGTTTGTATTTTCTTTGACGATGTAAGCCTGCGGATCGTACTCGACGATTTCTTCCGCTGAACCCAGTTCGCTGCGGCGAGTGTCTGCGAAATCAGTGGCGATCTGTTCCAGCTCGGTGGTAATCAGCTTCCACATTCTGACTTTGGACTTCAGGATGGCTTCAATCGCGGCCGCTTCAGCTTGCTTCGCTGCCAGTTCTTCGCGAATGTCGTCGATCTCTAATTTTGAAATCCGATACAACTGCAATTCCAGAATTGCATCGGTCTGAATTTCATCCAGTGGAAATTCGACCATCAAGCGTTTGGCAGCGTCCTTCTTGCCATCGCTGGCGCGAATGATCTTGAGCGCGCGATCGAGACCATCGAAGACGATGGCAAAGCCTTCCAGAATGTGAATCCGCTTGCGAAGCTGCGCGAGTTGGTACTCAAGCCGACGTCGCACGGTTTCGTGGCGGAAGTCCAGAAAGTATTGGAGCAGTTGCTTAAGATCCAGTACTCGCGGTACGGTTGAACCTCGATCGGCTGGAATCAGGCACGTGGCGTTGTAGCCGAAGTTTTCCTCCAATGAAGTGTGCTTAAACAGATACGCCATCACGGCGGCTGAGTCCGCTCCGGACTTCAAATCGATGGCGATTCGCAGCCCGTTTTCTTCGTTCGTTTCGTCGTTGACGCCTTCCAGTTGAGGCAGTTTTCGAGCCGCGATCAATTCGCCGATTTCCGCCATCAGCGGGCCGGTTGTCGCCCCGTAAGGTATTGTATAGATAATAATCCGACTGGTATCTTGTTTCTTTCCTTGCTGATCAAATCGCCATTCGCCGCGAACTTTGATTGAACCTCGGCCGGTTTCATACATATCTTTCAAAGCGGCGCGGTCGGTCATAATGCGCCCGCCCAAAGGAAAATCGGGGCCTTTGATGTAACGCATCAGTTGGGCGACTGAAGCGTCGGGGTTTTCGATCAGATGCACACAGGCTTTAATGACTTCGCCAAGATTGTGTGGCGGCATATTCGTCGCCATACCGACAGCAATGCCCGATGATCCATTCACCAGCAGCGCGGGATAGCGAGCAGGAACAACGACTGGTTCTTCATCAGCGGCGTCGTATGTTGGACGCATCTCAACGGTTTGGTATCGCAATTCCGTCATCAGATTTTCGGCAAGTCGCGACACCTTCGCTTCAGTGTATCGCGCGGCCGCAGCACGCAGCCCCATAACTGAACCGAAGTTTCCTTGCCCAATCACCAGCGGATATCGCAACGTAAAATCTTGAGCCAGGCGAACCAAAGCTTCATAGACGGCGACGTCACCGTGCGGATGAAATGAACCGGTTGTATCACCGCAGATCTTCGCACACTTTCGCGTCTTGCCGTCTGCTGTCAGTCTCAAGCGGTCGTACATCACGTACAAGATGCGACGTTGCACAGGCTTCAGGCCGTCACGAACATCGGGCAGGGCTCGCGACGTAATGACGGACAAGGCATAGTTCAGATAACGTCGTCGCGTCTCTTCACTGATCGGCACAAACTGCACGTTTGCGTCCGGGAGTGCGTTTTCATCAAACAGTGAGCTATTTTTCCGGTTCGAAGATTTCCTCTGAGCCACTCGGGCGTCCTTTGCCGTAAGAGCATCCTTATCATTCCTCGGGGAAGCGAGGTCTACGCACAATTCGGTTCGACGTCCGACAGAACCTGAGCCAATCACGGCGAGTCCTGGAACGTGGGGAAATCAGTGTAATGCACAACACCCCGACGTGGCAGGGATTGACGATAGGTAAAAGGGGTAAAAAATATGGATCACGGTATTTTTCCGGATTGAGAAGACTCAACCGAGCGCACCTGTTCTGATGCCGAATTCATTGATTCGACCAGTACGGAATGATTCATCCGTACGACCGATACTGGCCGAACATCAAGAGTGTCGGGAATATCTTCTGCTTCGAACAACGGATGGCGATTGGGCCAAACGTGAAACAAGGCTGAAAACTGGCAAAAACGCAGACGGATTCAGTGTGAATCTGATAGCTGCTTCTGAAATCAGAACAAACAGGCGTGATCAGGTCGTTTTTGATCTGCCGCCGATGCGGACCACCGGAAAATCGGACGATCCGCGGATTCCATGGAGGGGGCTGAAATGCTACGCAAGGGGTTAGTAGCGCTGATGATGGGCGTCATTTGCGCAGGCAGCGCGGTTGCCGCCGATTCGGCAGCAAGAAAGCCGAATCCAGCGCCAACAGGTCTGGTTGGTTGGCTGAAAGGCAAGAAGTCGGGAAGCCCATCTGCTTCTCAGGTTTCGAACCCTGCTCATCCAACGGCAGCTCGGTCGAATTCAAAATCGAAACCGGGCGGAATCGAACGAGCGGTCGTCAAGGATGCTGAGCGACAGTCTGTGTCAGTTCGGCAGACATCGGGCAGTCCGCAAGACTCGCAGGCTGACACTGAGGGATTTGTATCACCACAGAATGCTCTGCAGCCGGTGCCGGTTGAAAATGCTCCGGTCCTGCCGAACATTTCATCCGTTTCAGGGCCACAATACTTCAGTGCGCCTGGCGGATCTTCAAATGTGATTCCTGTGCATCCCGGCGGCAACTGGCAGAAGTATCAGGCTCCGATGCAGATCCAAAATGTCTCGCAGGGAGTTTATACGTATCCGGCAAGCTCCACGAGCCCCGCCGGACCGGCTTATACCGGCAGCGGCATGATGACTCCACAACCCCGGGGCGGATATTACCCGATGTCTTCGGCTGGCACATATCCGCAACCCGGAGCCGCGCTGTATCCAGCACCGGTCCCCGGCATTCCGACTCAAATCGGCGGCGCGGCGATTATGAATCAGGCGTTTCATCCACACGAGATGCTCTATCCGCATGAGTACCATGCGATGTATCCGCCTTATTACTACAAGGTGAATGGTGGATTCATGCTAACGCCATTTGGCGTATGGTCACATGAGAACTGGAAACTGCAGGGCACACAGGTTGATGTGAAATACAAATCACACGTCAGCCCGTTCACTTTGTGGCGTCCACCATCGCACCATTGATCTTATGTCTCTCAACAAATGCGTTGAATTACCGAAACAGTGCTTTAAGTAAAAACATCTTTGGACGGCGTTCATTTGTCTGCTCGCCGACGCCACCAGGATTATTCAGTCTTTTTGATCAGGTAGAAGTCAAAATGATCTCCTATTCAAAAACCATTCGTACCGCAGCGCTGCTGTGTACGATCTTGACGGCGGGGTTCGCCGTCGGACAGGACGGCGTCGTTCGGATGTCGGATCGGTCAAACACGCCGTCATCAACTGATGGCGTCGTTCAAATGCGAGGCCAGCAAGCGGGCCGGAATGTACGACAAGTGGGCTACTTTCAGCCTGGTTGCGGTGCGAACTACGGAGAGGGCCAGATGGGTTGCGGCTATTGCCCGCAACAGGTCAGTCCGGACTGTAGCGCTCCCTGCGGCTGCGGCGGTGACATGAGCTGCGGCTCGGGTTGCTGCGACAATGGATGTAGCTGCTACGTGCCAACTGACTGCAACAGAGTCTTTGGATCGTGCAACTCGAACGGTATGCCAGCGTGCTGGTGTCAGGACTGTCAGAGTTCGCGCTGCCAGTGTCGTGATCGATCTGGAGGACGACGACGCAATGGTCGCAACGGAGCCACAGGTTGCGATGATGGAACAACCGTCTTTGCTCATTCAGTGGATTCCGGTACGGGATCGGCGTGTCGCGACCTTTATCGCGGTCACGCCATGAGCTTCCACAACAAGAATGCTCGACTGGCCGACAAGCTATTCGGCTGGATGATTCCATCGGGCTGCTGTGGCCAGGGATGTCCTCCAATTGGCACGTATCACATGACCTATGCAAATCAACCCGACTATGTGAACCCGAATGATACTCAGATCTATGCGGCCCAGGGATACGGGATGCCAATCACTGTGCCGTTAGCACCGAATGTTAACCACACTTACAACTACAGTTCCGGCATTCCTGCCAGCCGAATCACAACGATCGGGAATTACAATCCACAAACATCACCGCAACGCCTGCCGCATCAGACCTGGTAAGTCGTTTTAGACTCTCAATCACGTCGTTGAAAAGCCAGTTGCTGTCAATTTATTGCTCTGAACCTTCGGAGAAACATTATGAAACGTTTTGCTCTTGGTCTTCTGGCAGTCGCATCCTGTATGACAACGGCCAGTTATTCACTCGGCCAGTCACGGGGTTGTGACTGCAATCAAGGCGGCGACCAATCGGAAGGGATTTACCAGTCAGTCGATTGGAATAGTGGCCAGTCCTGCAACCATCGAGGTGGTCGCCGACAGTTATGTCAGTCGGTTCAACAATGCCGCGAACCACATGGTTCCCGTTGCGCATCCATGTGGACCCGACCACTCTTCCCACGATCCTGTGCAGCTCAATGCTGTGCCACAAAAGCCTTTCCTGACGCAGGCTGGGCTCCTCCGGCTCACTACCCCGTCAACTACGATGGAGGCTGGTACGGCTCCTATCTTCCACAGCATGCCTATGGAACTCCGGGCGGTGGCTTCGTCGCCAGATACCCGACGGTTTATCAACCAACCGACACAACTCAGCTGGGTTACTACTACAACAAAGTGCCAACATGGCAAACTCGCAATGACTTGATGCCACCAGTTCCGGTGCCAGGCAATTTCCACTCGCGTGTCTGCCCGCCGGGAGGACACGGTTACCAAGCGTATCACGGAGCATCATACGCTCCGGCACCATCATCCTGCCAAAGCTTTAACAACGGTTACTCGTATTCAGGTCCACAGTACACTTCAGCTGCCGGTCACAAGGTCGTTCGAAGTGCCGGACCTCAGAAACAAGGACTTCTCGGCGGCTTCCGCCTGACGTCAATGACGGAAGTCTTCGACTAACAGAAGACAACTTAACCTTCCTCCTTGAGAGCCCGGCAAGTCTTTGTACTTGCCGGGTTCTTTTCGTTGACTGTGATATATGTTTTCAGAGGCGAACCTTAACACGACGAGCGACTGGCTGTCGGGTGCCGCGAAGGAATTTCGCAACTAAAACGGTTGTGAAATTGAGCGGATTGCAAATGAAAAGAAACGACAACGTGGCGACTCCCTGCCATTCCGGCCCAACGGCCCATTCGTTCCAATAGCCAAGGCCGTCGGCCTCAAGCAAATTTTGGCCATCCAGTTTGATGAACTGCTCCCCAAATGGAACTATACCGCTGTCCCACAATCCAATTGAAAGCCGGATTCTATATCGGGACTATTCTTAAGGAACGAAAGATGACCTCAGACCAGAATACCATTACAACTAGGATCGGCCGAACACCTTTCCTGTACCATCTAAAAATCTTTGCTGTCTTGCTGCCAATTGTTATCGTAAGCGCTGCATTGATTACACTGGTCTTTGCCGAACAAGGCGAGTCTTATCGAGTGTTTCGGGCGTGGTTCATTGTCGGCATGCTGGCGATCTTCATTTTTCACGGACTTCCGTGCTTTGCATCGACTGGCACATGCCCAGGCTGCGGGAATAGTAGGAATCGACAAGGGATCGATGATTCCACCGACGAATTGAATCAGTTGTGATGCGGACTCTAACTCGATAAAATCCAGTGTGCAGGTTCTCGCTGTCAGTGGGTCTTGTGTTTTGTATTCGGCACGCTCTAAGGTATCCCATGAAGATCAGTTCCGGAGTTATCTTCGTAATCACGCTTGGGCTTTCGACAACGAAATCAACCATGCGAATGTCTCTCGCTTCCACGCTTACATTGATCGGTCTGATCGCAACGACCGGTTCGTTGCCCGCCCAAGAACCGGCGGGGGTTCTTGGAAAACAGTTTCGGCAGGTTGAAGCCGATGTGCCTCTGTCAGTGGACGACGGACCGGCGACAGTGATCATGGCGATCGATGGTGACGGTACAAATCTGCGAACGGTGGCATCGGTTCCGCATTTCCCCATCATTAATTCGCCGGAAGTTTCGCCGGACGGAGAATGGATCGGCGTTGATGGCTGGAAGCATGGCCAAACCAATGTCGATGCTCACTTGCTGTTGATTCACCTGAAGACCGGTATCGTATCGGACCTTGGCACGGGAGCGATGCCGACATGGTCCGCAGATGGCCGCTGGATTGCCTTCTCTCGCTATAGTGGAGGATGCTTCATTGGGAGAGTGAACGAGGAACGCGAACGTCAGATTGAACCCAACGGATGGGCGATTACATGGTCTCCCGATGGACAAAGCCTCGCTTTCGTCAAAGGTAGAGATCTAATTGTGCAGGATGTCCGTTCAGGAGTTCGCCGCGAAGTCTTCGGCGACGGTAAGTCACCGTATGTTTACATCATGCACAACCCGGAATGGTCTCCGGACGACAGCCGCATTTGTGTGCTCGGAAGACGGCCAAACGGCAAGACTGAATTCGCTACATTCTCGGCGGACGGCCCCGAGCCGGATCTGCAGATATGCTGCAATGCCGAAGGTTTCAACCCGGACATCGGCTGGTCAAAGGATGGACGCAGGCTGATTATTCCCCGCGGTGCCGCGGACGGCAGGCCCGCTCAGTTGTACGTCTACGATTTCGAAACCAAAGGCGAGCCGACTCTACTGGAAGGCCAGCCCTCGGACCGCCACAACCACGGCAACGATTGGTCGCCGGATGGCAAGACGCTGTACTTCGCAAGTACCAAAATTTAGTATTCAAGGTTCCGAAAAATGGATTTCCTGCAACTCACTGGCAAAACGATTCTTGTGGCCGGAGTCGCAAATCGAAAGAGCGTGGCGTTCCATACGGCAAAACTTCTGCAGGACGCCGGAGCAAAGGTCGTGCTGTCCGTCCGCTCTCATGCCCGTGCGGATTCGGTGAAGAAGCTCTTTCCAGACGCAACGATCATCGTCTGCGATGTTGAACACCAGGATCAGATTGACGCGCTGCGTGACGCGGTTGCAGCAACGACAGACACTCTTCATGGAATCGTCCATTCCATTGCGTTTGCGGATTTTTCCGCAGGCTGGTTGCCGTTCCACCAGACTCCGCGATCTGCATTTTTGCAAGCGGCAAATATCTCGTGCTTTTCTCTGATCGCCTTGGCGGAGAGCTTCAGATCGATGCTTGACCCGGCCAGCGGCAGTGTCGTCACAATTTCAATTTCGACGACACGCATGGCCGCCGAAAACTACGGCTATATGGCCCCCATCAAAGCGGCCCTCGATTCATCCGTCTGCTTCCTCGCAAAATCATTCTCGCAGTTTTCGAAAATTCGCTTCAACGCGGTCTGTCCGGGGCTGTTGAAAACATCCGCCTCCGCTGGAATTCCGGGATACGTGGATAGCTACCTTTTTGCAGAAAAAGCAACTCTCCGCAAACAGGCAGTTCAGACCGAAGAAGTCGCAGCGACAATCGCGTTCCTGTTAAGTCCACGATCATCCGGCATCAATGCACAAGGACTTGTCATCGACGCCGGCATGGGCGTCAATTACTTCGACAACGCATTAGTCCGACAGAATCCTGATTAGTTGAGTTCAATCGTAGCGAAAGTCGCCAAGACTTTCGGAGACGCCTTAAATCGTCGAAAGTCTTGACGACTTTCGCTACCGATTTTGACTTGTAAACTTGAAGTGGAGACACACCTAAACGTAGCGATTGATCAAATTTTCCAGCATCTCCTGGCGGCCGCTGGTGTTGGCCGCAGCTTCGCCTTTTTCCAGAATGTACTGTTCCAGTTCGTTCATATTCGTCATGCCGTTTTCGATCTTCCGACCGATACCGTTGTCGTAGCTCTGGTAACGCTCTTTAACAAAGTCTGTCAGGATTCCATCCGCTCGAATTGCTGCGGCGATCTTCAAGCCGCGAGCGAATGCATCCATACCTCCGATGTGAGCATGAAACAAATCGATCGGATCGATGCTTTCGCGTCGAACCTTCGCGTCAAAGTTGGTGCCACCCGGTGACAAGCCACCCTGTTTCAAGATGACCAACATCACCTGAGTTGTCAGATAAATGTCTGTCGGGAACTGATCTGTATCCCATCCCAAAAGCAGGTCTCCGGTATTGGCATCAATGCTGCCGAGCACACCCTGAATCGAAGCGTATTCCAGCTCGTGCATCATCGAATGGCCAGCCAGAGTTGCGTGGTTCGTTTCGATATTCAACTTCACCACATCGAGCAATCCGTACTGCCGAATGAAATTCAGACATGCAGCCGCATCAAAATCGTACTGATGCTTTGTCGGCTCCTTTGGCTTTGGTTCAAACAGGAACTGTCCCTTGAAACCAATCGACTGAGCGTAGTCGTTGGCCAGATGCATGAACCGCGCAAGATGATCCAGTTCGCGTTTCATATCCGTGTTGTAGGACGACATGTAACCTTCGCGGCCACCCCAGAACACATAGTTTTCGCCGCCAAGGTCATGAGTGACCTCAATCGCTTTTCTAACCTGTCCCGCAGCATAGGCAAACACGTCAGCGTTCGGGCTGGTCGCTGCTCCATGCATAAAGCGAGGATTCGAAAACAGGTTTGCTGTTCCCCACAATAACTTGATTCCACTGCTCTTTTGAGCCTCCTTGAGCTTGGCGGCAACTTTGTCCAGATTAGCGTGGCTTTCCCGCAGAGTCGCACCTTCCGGAGCAACGTCGCGATCATGGAAGCAGTAATACGGCACACCAAGCTTCGTCATGAATTCAAACGCCACGTCAACACGACGCAATGCGTTATCCAAAGAATCCGTGCCGTCGTCCCATGGACGTTTCAGAGTCGGCGCTCCGAAAGGATCGCTACCATTGCCTCGAAATGTATGCCAGTAGCAGACCGCAAAACGCAGCCAGTCGTTCATTGACCGACCTTCCACCAGTTCAGCAGGGTCGTAATGGCGAAATGCGAGCGGATTTTTGGACTGTGGTCCTTCGAACTGAATTTTATCGACTTCTGGAAAATAACTGACCATTGGTGGATACGCTTTCAGATTTCCTGTGGTGCAGACCACAAGCCCGCCTGACCGAATTGGCGGAAAATAAAACCATGAATATGAGTTACGCCTTCGTATCTGCAGTACGAAACCGCGATCTTAGCAGTATGAGCCAAGGATTGCAGGGAACACATCTGAGCCGCATTCAGAACATTGTCGACATTTGTCAAAGTCCACCCTGTATCGCGAAAGCACCGTAACTCCGCAACCTGACGAGAAAGTTTCACACTTCGCGGGATTGAACATTCTGCATTCACCTTCGGATTGAATTGTTTGCGTAAACCCGATACTTTGCAGTGTTTAGAACTCATCAATTGCGTTGCAGCAGAATCAAATCTTCTGTCGCAAAAGGGTGACAATGGGCGGCAATTTTCAGGGCCGTCTCCCTTGAACGCCTTTGGTTCGTTTCCATTCTCTGACCTGCAATTCAGGCCAATCCATGCTGTTCAAAAGTCTCGGCGAACTTGCCGCTCACAAAGCCGTCTTGATTCTGCTGAGCTGGGGCGCACTGCTTGCAGTCTGCATTTGGGCCGCACCAGACCTGAGCGCTGTTGCACAGAACGGTGAATTTGCGTTTCTGCCTGAAGACGCGGAAAGTCGCGTTGCAGAACTTAAATCCAAAGAAGCCTTCCCCACGGACTTGCGTGAGAGTAACGTTGTGCTAGTGGTTCGACGCGAGGACCCAGACGGCCTGTCGCCAGAAGACTACGACTTCCTTTCAACGTCCGTTGTGCCCGAAATCTATCGAATCACTGGATTGCCGACGCCCGATCAGTTGCGCGACGAAAGCGAAGAAAATCTGAAGGCGTTTGAACTGGCCGCAAAAGAACGCGTGGCTCAGGAAATCATCTCGTTTGAAGACAAGAAGGTTGGCGAGATGTTCGTCAGCGATGATCGGCAGGCTACATCGATAGTCATTTGGCTGCGCACGGAATTTCTTGATCAGTCCAACACAAAGATCGTGGATGAGATTGAAGCGTTCGTTAATAAACTGAAACATACTCCCAAGGAATCCAGCGAACCTTCGCTTCCAGCGGGAATGGAAATCTCCCTGAGCGGCACAGCCACATTCGGCCGTGACATGATCGAAGAGTCGCGTAACAGCGCGAAATCGACGGAAAAATGGACAGTATTGCTGGTCGTTGGCTTGTTGATCATTATCTATCGCGCGCCAGCGTTGGCGATAATACCACTGGTGACAGTTGCCGTATCAACAATCATATCCATGAAATTGCTCATCCTCATGGCCCAAGCGCAATGGATCACGCTATTCAATGGGATAGAAACTTACGTGACCGTTTTGGTCTACGGAGCTGGAGTCGATTATTGTCTGTTCCTGGTGGCCCGCTACCGAGAAGAACTCGACAGCGGCCTGACCATCGAAGACGCGGTTTCCGGAACGCTGGAACGCATTGGAGCCGCCCTGACGGCGAGCGCCGGAACAGTCGTTTGCGGCATCGGGATGATGATCTTTGCTGAGTTCGGAAAGTTCCGCGAAGCTGGCCTTGCAATTTCCTTCGGCCTGACCGTTTGCCTGTGTGCATCACTCACGCTGACACCAGCAATTCTGCGGCTTGCCGGACGTTTTGCCTTCTGGCCCAATGCTCCTCGGCAGACGTCTCGCAGCGACACGGGCTTTTTATCCAGCACCGACCTGACATCGCGAATTCAGCGTGCCAACCTATTGACTCAAGGTTGGCAATGGATTGGCCATATCATCGAACGCCGCGCATGGACAGCATGGTCTTTAAGCATTGTTTTGATGCTTCCATTTGCCGTCGCAGGTGTTGTCTTCTTTGGTAATCTTAGCTACGGACTTCTGTCAGAACTACCTGAAACGGCCGCCAGCGTTTATGGCGCTCAGGCTGCACAACGGCATTTCCCGGCTGGCGAAGTTGCACCACTGAAAGTTTTGCTTGAAGTCAAAGGCATGGACTTCAGCCTGATTCAGGGAGAACCCAAAGACCTGGTTGAACAGTTTACGAATAACCTCGTTCGACAAAAGGATGCACTGGGACTGAACTCCGTTCGATCATTGGCAGCGCCCAAGGGTCAGCGCCCGATGTCACCTTTGAAATCGAAAGAGATCGTACAGTTCAAAAATTTTGTTCGCAGAGAGTTCGTGAGTTCGACCGACAGCTCGATCATGCGAATTGACTTAGTCTTCAAAAACGATCCGTTTTCACGCAGCAGCATCAGTGATTACCACAATCTTCGTGATCGACTGCACGACCATCTCCCCGAAGGTCTGAAGAACGCAAAGTTCTACTTCAAGGGTTCTATTCCACAAATCAGCGACTTGAAAGCCGTCACCGACTCCGACCAAATACATATTGATGCCCTGGTACTGGCAAGCGTCTACATCATTCTGGTGCTGTTGCTGAAGCGACCTGGTGTCTGTGCCTACTTAATGTTTACTGTCTTCTACAGTTACCTTGCGACCCTGGGCTTCACTTACATCGTTTTCTGGTTGACTGCACCGAATCCGTCGGAGTTTGCTGGCCTCGACTGGAAAGTTCCGATGTTTCTGTTCACTATCCTGATCGCCGTCGGGGAAGATTACAATATTTTTCTCATGGCTCGAATTGACGAAGAACAGAAGATCCACGGGCCGGTCAAGGGCATCACGGTGGCACTCGAACGCACCGGAAGCATTATTTCCAGTTGCGGAATTATTATGGCAGGTACATTTTGTTCACTGATGGCAGGAAGCCTTGTCGGCATGGATCAATTGGGGTTGGCGCTGGCTGTTGGTGTGTTGTTGGATACGTTTGTAATCCGACCGATCATGGTTCCATCCATGCTGATTCTGCTCACAACTGGACGCCTCGGGATCTTCAGTCGCCTGGGGGGCTTCCCAAAAAAAATGCCACTAAAGACAGTCCCACGTGACAACATCGCAACGCCGGCGGCATGAATTAAGTCTTGATGTGCATTCGATTGACAAAAATTTCCGATCACTGCGAACCTCACCTGGCGTCCTGAGTCAAACGATTCAGAAGGAACGTCGTTTGCATACATTTGGCTGAGAGTCTGCCGACGTGGCAGTTTTTGCCGGAATATCGCATTCGGGGACATTCCTGTGGAAATTGAAGCCACGTTGACAGTGTTTCAAGGTTGGCCAATAATCCACGGAACGTGAAGATGGTAGTTTCCGCAAGGCTCTGGGAAAAAATAGATCCTTGTTCTTAGGCTCCAGGCTCGGAATACACTGCTCTGGAGGCTCGTGCCTCCCATGTTATTGCTGGAGGCAGGAGCCTCTCGCGCATCGCGGTCCAGGGCTGGAGCCTCGGAACGAGTCAATTGGCCCTCAACATTTTTGGGTATGCCTGGAAACAGGCGTGCCGCATGAGAACATAAACGGAAAGAATGAAAATGGCTGGTAACCTGCATGAATTCACCGACGCAAACTTCAAGTCGGAAGTTCTTGAATCGTCGGAACCTGTACTTGTCGATTTTTGGGCACCATGGTGTGGACCTTGCCGCCATTTAATGCCAACCGTTGAGCAACTCGCTGGCGAATACGCTGGTCGCGTGAAGATCGGAAAAGTGAATACCGACGACAACCAACAGACTGCCGCTGGTTTTGGCATCACCAGCATCCCAACTGTCATGCTCTTCAAAAACGGCGAGATGATCGACAAAGTTGTCGGAGCTCCGGCAAAGCAGCACTTCGTCAACATGCTTGACAAGGCTCTTGCTTAGAGAATTTTGCGTTTCGTCATTTGCCCCACTGGTCTCGTTTGGGAAAGGAATCCCGAACATGTCAGACAATTCTGCTGATGATCTGATCAATTCAGATCCAAAGCGCAGCAGTGCGGCTTCAATCAGTGCAGTATCCGCTTCGCTGGACGAAAATGCGATCGCCATCGCAGGCGACTCAGACGCATTGCGAATCCTGTTTCAGGCATCCGCCGCAGCCGAATCACTTCAGCAGCGATTTTCTGAATTGCAGCAGCGGCGCGCTGAACTGACTTCGAACCAGCAACAGCTCGAAGCAGATCGCCGTGCATTTGAACAGCGTGCCCAGGAATTCGCTGCACAGGTTGCTCGCGAGCGAACCGAACAACGCGAGATGATGGCCGAACTGGAACAACGCCTGGGAAAAGTTGGCCAGCAGGAAGAACTCGTTCAACGCCACGCTGCGGAAATCAGATCCGCCCAACGTTCGCTGGCCGAAGAACGCGTCGTCCTAAAAGCTTCTGTTCGCGCGGAACTGGACGAAGAACGGATGAAGGTCAGCCAGGAACGCATGCTCCTCGATGCTGAACGAGACCGTTTGCGTGCTCAGGCACAGCATGAACGACAGGAACACGCTGACCGACTGCAAGCCATTGCAGGAGAACTCAAAACCGAACGAATTCGCCTTGCCGAAAAAGCTCGCGAAGAGCTGGTAACCGAAATCGTTTTGCTGAATCGACAGAAAGCCGAGTGGGAGCAAGCTCACGAATCGCAATTGTTGGAATTGAAACAACAAGGCGAAGACCTTCAGCAACAACGCGAAATGTTCGGAGAACAGGTTGATGCCGAACAGCAACGCTTGCGCGAGGAAATAGAGAAAAAACGCCAGAGCATTCTGACAGAGCAAAGCAATCTGCAGCGCCGCTATCGTTTCCAGTTTGAACACTTGACGCGCGCTAAAGAAGATCTTGAAATCGAACTGCGTGAATTTCGCCGCGAACAGCAAATGTTCCGCAGTGAACGATTGCGTTTCCTCGAACAGCATCGATTGCGATTCCGACAACTGGAACATATTCGACAGTTGCTGGTCGAACGGGAAGGTTCGATCGATCGCGAGACACGCATAGCGGAACGTACTCAGAATGCGATTATGTCCGAAATTCAGCGCCAGCAGCGTCGTAGTGAGGAAGAGCGTGATGCGATCCTGCGTGATATCGAAAGCCGTCAACGCAGAACCAGACAACAGGAAGCTTCGCTTGCAGATCTGGTCGCAAGACTGGAAGAACGGTCTCAACGCCTGAATCGCCTGCGGGCAGAACTTGATCAGACTCAAAGCGAGATTCTTGAACAACGCCTTGTCACTGAGGAAGCTCGCACCAGTCTTGTCCGCGACGCCGCATCATCGGAGATTGCTCGAGCACGGCTGGAGCAGGCGCGAGGGGACGTGCAGTCATTCTTCGAACGGTTGCATGGCCAGGTGGCAGCAGAACGCGACAAAGTCGAATTGACTGCCGTTGACGTGTCTGAACGCCAGCAGCAATTCCGCAACGATCGCGCGGAGCTGGAGTTATGGTTTGCGAAACGCGAAGAAGAGCTTTCTTCGCGTACCGCTGGCTCGGTCGTCGATGAGCAGCAACAATTGATTGAGGCCATACAGGGCGAACTGGCAACTCTGCAGGATCGCTGGAAACGTGATCGCTGCGCGGCGGAGAAAACGATTCGCGATCTGCTGGATCAACTCACAGTGCGCGAAATGCAAACCAGCGAATCTTCGCTTCATGCGTCTTCGCAGCCAGGTTTAGCTTCCCGCGATGCCGCTTGAATCTATTTGGTGAGCGGCATGCGTCAGCTTGCCGGTACAAAGACAAGGTACCGGAGGGCTGACGCCACTCCGCTCACATTCGTCACGCAGACTATTCGGTCTTTTGATGCAGCGTGGCACGCCTCTTCAAATGCGCTAGTCAACAGCTACAGTTCTGTTTCGCCACCGTTGATACTGGATAGGCTGCGCAGGACAACGGTATCCATCACCTCCGAATAAAATCGCACGCTGCCGTCGCAACTGACAGCATTCGTGCCACCGGGATGTTCGCTGCCAAGAGACACGCTGTTGAAATTGTTTTGTGTTCCCAAAGAAGCCTCGTTGTAAAAATCCCGATTGATCGGCGACTGGACATTCTTGCACCCAGATATTGGGCTTCCGGAGGGACTGGAGTGCGACCCGCGAACCCACGAACGATAGGAGTTGGCGTTTTGCCAGGAGATTTCGCCGATTGCAAGGGAGTTGGAGGTGCCGTCGGAGATGTCGCGGAAGCTGCGAACGGCATCCCGTGTGAACAGGCCATGTCGACTGTAGTCTCCATAACCGGGCGTCGATTCATCGACGTCGTATAGTCCTCCCTGCGGACGATCTCCTCTTGGCCCCATGATTCCTTAGTAATTGCATGTATACGTGATCGTTTCGCCGCCGACATCGCCTTTCGAAATCGAACGATCAACAACCCCGCTGGGACACAAAAACATGCCAATGCGCTGCAACCCGTGTGGATCATTTTTTCCACTCGCAAGATAGGAGCCGGAATTCATTGAAAACTGTTCGAAAACGGCGACCTGTTCAATCATTGGCAGAATAGAAATATGCCAGCTCAGTTCATTTGCCGTTTGACCGCCGATTGGAAAAGCACTGTGAATCTCGTGATAGGAATGCAGCGCCAGACCAAGTTGGCGAAGCTGATTCTGACATTGAGTTCGACGCGCTGATTCGCGAGCTTGCTGCACGGCTGGCAGCAATAGCGAAACCAGCACCGATACAACGGCCGTCACAACCAGCAGTTCAATAATCGTGAAACCGTGACATCGGCGAGCAGACGATCGTAACATAAAACACTCCTGTTAAACGATTCAGGATGTTGACCTTGATCGACGCCAGTACACAATGGCGGCGAGCACGAGAATTGCGTCAACAAGAACAATCGCGTTCGTCGTAGTCAGCAATGACTGATTTGTGGGCACCTTCGAAGACGCGGACGATTGTGCTCGATAACGGCTCCGCATTGCCTGAGCCGACGGTTGAGGCAGGTAGGGATTGATCGGGCTTGTCAAATGCCCGTACACGGACTCCAATTGCTGCTCAATGGCCTGATCGCGTACCAACGAGATGCTTGAACCCGCAGTCATTGCCGCCGGAAGATCTTTGGTTGCCAGTCGATGGATATCGGCCAATGCCATTGCCGTTTCGTTGTCATATCCACACAGTAAGCTGTAAAGACTTTGTGGATGCGTCAGCGAACGCCGACGCTCAACATGCAATGTGATACTTGCCAATTCCTGAAGCAGTACATCATGGGACACCGGCCCGTTTGGCTGTTCTCGATCGGTCTGAATCTGCTCCCAAATGGGTTCAAGCCGCGCGTAGAGCTGCGCGGGAGTGCGAGTTGTTTGTAAGAGCAACCACGGACACGCTGGCAATGCAAACGATACGAGCAACAGGCATGTAATAGTCAGTGGCTTCTTCCACGGCTCCAGCGTTCTCCAGATCCAGAAAACCGGGTACAAGAGACCGGTTGCGGCGGACGACACCCAATTCAAAAGCAGTTCTGCGATGTGTGCAATTGTGCCAGAATAACGCTGTGGCGTAGCGCCGCGCGAACCTCCAACGCCAACAGATCGATTTGTGCCTTGCAGAATCTTTGCCGCTGCCGCACTGGGATCGGGAACCAATCCAGGCATTTCCACCACAGCAACATCTCGAATTGCTCGCCACTTGCCCGCCATGCCCTGTCGAACCAGTGTGTCCTCCGGCAAGACACTCTTGTCAGCAAACGATCTCAGTTCGGCGGACGTGATCGGCCCCAGAATCCCCTCCCTCGTTTTAACATACCAGCCGTCAATCATGAGGGATCGCCTTTGTTCTGGTCACCGTCACGGTTTGAAAGTCCAAAACTTGTCCGGACGGATGCATGACAAGCGCCGTCCAACCGTCGATCTGATCGAGGGCCTTGACGCCGGTGCGATGAAAGTCGATTTGACGAGTCATGCCGTGAACGCCTCTCTCAATCCAGCGCACGACACAATTATTTGCCGCTTGGTCACACCAAATTTCTTCGACGTCACCGATGGTGGTTCTCGATATCGACCAAGCTGCAATGTTTTGGCTCGGCGAGCGTATCGTTTTTTCAGTCCTCGTCCAGTCGCAGAATTTCACGACACGGTCAGTGGCGAACGCCAGAAGTGGTGCCAGAAGTAAGACTTCATCAAGTCCGCCCGAGCCCCTCTCAGTTTCGGTGTCTCACCATGCTGTGTCACGAATCGCTTCGACTTCCAAACGGGAGCGTCCTGGTTTCCTCTCATCTGATTGTTGAGCAGAAATACGCGGAATTCTTGCCGAGCTATCGCGGGGGCATCGTTGAAGACCGACTCGCCAATTATAGTATTCAGGAGTACGCGAACCGACATTGTCGTGACAGAATTCCTGTCGCCGATGACGCACTTCCCGCCATATTTATCCGTAGCGATACCACCTCCGTAGTCAGATAGTCGGCTATCACGCACGACACGCCATGAATACACAGGATCGCGCTGAGTAGCCGACTTTCGATCGGAAAGTTGGTGCGAATCACTTTCCGTTGCTGGTGTTCCGCTGCGGAGGTCAGGTCGAGCTTGTTGCAGGGAAGCAACTCGGTGACGAATATTTTGGATCTTTACGACGTTCGAATCTCGGGAGCAGATTTTCCAGATGCACTGTTCAGCCAGTTCTTTGTCCGACAGATCCGCACCCAGCCATCCGTTCAAAAACACCTGGATTCGCTGCTGGCTGCGATGCAACCGTATGTCGTTCCAACCATTCTTCAGAGTCCGCTGTGCTTCGGCGCGAAGGCATTCTCCTGTTCCGACATCGGCATGCTCCAGCAGGAATCGAGGATTGTTCACTGTGGCCGCGTCGGAATTGGTTGCCGAAGTTAAAGCGACATCTATCGCAGATGTGTCGTCCAGCCATATTTGAACATGCAGCTCCGAGTTATTGGAAGACGCAAGTGACATACTGTTGGCTGCAGACTCACTGGAAGCCGGAAGCGGGGTGCAAAGCTTATATGGTTGCGTGCAACGTTCAGACGCTGGAGGAAGTCGGAGCATCCAGTTGTAAATCGCTGGTGGAGCGTACGCGGGATCCCAGGCATTATGATCACGTCCGGGTAGTTCACTGACAAGCGGACTCAATCCGGCATGCAGCCAACTCTGTCTTGTTGTCTCGGCTTCCGCCGACATCGTGGGTGAATCACCGGAATTAAAGAAGACCCAAATCGGCATACCAGCGGCACCAAGCCGCTGCGGATCACCGGCAGATGTTGTGCTGACCGAAACAACACCGGCAAATCGTTCGGGAAACGCCGATGCCAAGGCCAATGCTCCAACGCCTCCAGACGATGGCCCTGTAATAAAGACACGGTCAGGATCACCATAATACTGAGCAATTGCCTGATCCAGGATCTCGATCGCCGCAATGCCGTCGTCGCTGTCCGGTGCCCATCGGCCTCCTGTCGAGCATTGCGGACAGACAACCAAAAAAGGCAAGTTCCCGCGCCGTCGCCAGAGATCCTGACCGAAGTTGTTACTGATCTGAAACAAGCCATCGTCCCCGTTTTCACCGACACCGTTGAGAAACAAAAGCACGGGTCTCAACGACTTCACATCATCGTGCGGAACGCCGATCATTGCTGCCGAATTCGAACTCGACGAAGTCTCAAACTCCACTCGCTGTAAAGCGACGTTCAATCCCGGCACTGCCAAATACGTCCGAAACGCCCATCTCGACGCAACAATCAATGCCACTAAAGACACTATCGATAAGTGATTCCTCGACATTGTAAAACTCTCGGCTCGCCATCTCAAAACCGTGCAGACTGACTGTCCACAGGCAGTTCAAAAATCTGAATCGCGGAACCAACAATGGCAATCGGCTTCAATTGTAAAAACTCCGAACAGTCCGGTTCGCCTGTCTGATGATGCCGATACGCATGCAAATGATTCACACTGATGGCATACAACCCTGCCGGAAGTTCACTGATCGGCAGTGATTTATTCATCTGCGTTTCCGGGTCGAGTTTCATTGGAACTGGCTTGCCGTTCAAACCCAGATCTTCCAACTTCATACCCATGTCCACACCAAAACACGAGAGATAAACGGGCTCCCGCCGACCGACTTGTTCGGCCCGCTCATCCACCCAGTGTTTCAACGCCAGGTTTGCCTGACCCCAATCCACATTGGCATCCAGCAAATGCCAATGCCCGTTGTCAGAACCACCGGACGCTTCATTGAAAAACGCCAGATGATGCGGATGGACTTTCACACACGACCACACGTTCCACAGCAGAGCAAACGCAACTAATCCCTTCCACCAGCGATGTTTCAGCAAATGCGGCTGCGCCACTCGACTGGCCCAGACAAACACAAACACAAACGGAAAGGCAGGCAGCAGATAGCGGATGTATCTTGAAAACCCGGTTTGCGAACTCACCAAAACCAGAATGCACAACGCAGGAAACAGAATTAGCCAATCTCGGCGAGCGGGGGACGTCAGTCCCTCGGTACAATTGTTGTTTCTTCCATCGCCAACTTCCGGTGAAGAATCCGGAGATTGACATCCCCGGCTCGCCAGTGTGTTTGTTTCCTCCGCCTGTGTTCCTGGTCTCATCCACGACGCAACTCCCGCCATCACCACCAGCAGCATCGTCCCGTGCGGCACTTTCACCGCCATCGCATATAGATAATACCACCACCAGCCGCGCTTCTGCTGAACACCGGCTGCGTATGACCAACGCTCCCCTTCAAAATCCAGTTTCTGCAAATCAATTCCATGAATGTAATCCACAGGAAGCGGCACTGGGACGTAGCCCAGGACCGAATCACGAAACCGATTATTCGGATCGGCTTGACTCGCTGTCGGTCCACCCAACGCTTGCGACACAAACCGATAATCCTTCAACTGCTGAAACGACCCGTCGAACAGATAACCCAGATTCGTCACATAAATCCCCAGCATACCGATCAGCAACAATTGCCCCACACTGTGCCCTGTCACACAGTGGCCGGATTTTTCATTGTGCCCCGTCTCTCCGAGGCGGGAATTTTCCTCTCTTCGCGATCGTTGCCCTGTCCAGCACTGCACCCCCACAACGCTGGCCACACCACGTAAAAAACCACACACGTCGTCTTCGCTAACTGAGCAACCCCCAGCGTCAGTCCTGCGACCACCGCTCGGGGGAATCGTGGAAGACTCAACCAACGCCAAAATGCAAATGCAGCCAGAATGGCCATTGCTGCGCCTGGCACATCCGGAATGATGATGGCCGCATTGCCAATCACATTCGGGGACAGACACCACAAACACAACGCAACGAGACCGCTTGCCGTACCGTAGACAGATCGCGCGAACCAGTAGACGAATCCGGCCCCGATCAGACTAAAAGGAAGGCAGGCGAGACGCCCGTAACGATAAAGCCGAAGGGAATCGGAACCGTTGAGATCGACGAACTGCTTTCCTACAGCAAATTCAATTCGGAGGTGTTTCTCAACGGAATACCGCGACCAGTCCTCTTTGCATTCGCAAAACAACAACGGCACAGCCGCCACAGCGTCAACCAGAGGCGGATTAACGCGATAAAGATCGAACCGCCCAAATCGCCAGTGACTCAGTCCAGCTGGAAGATGTGATGCCTCGTCTACGGTTGGACTGAACGTCGCTATCGATTCAATGACGATCAACAGATGTGTTGCCAATACACAACAAACAAATAAACGATGCTTGAAACTCCATACCACTGCTTGTTCCGTAAATCCGAATTAACCTGTGTGTAACATTCAGTAGAGACACATTTACCAGATGGTACGAAGGGAGGTTTATTCAACGGTCTAAACCTTTTCTGATGGATGCAACAATGCCACGTTTGTTGCCCATGTGAAATCGCAATTTTTTCGAATCAGTCAACCGTTATGCGAAGACTTGCAATTGGGTGTCTGATGGCAATTTCGGCAACTATGGGTTTTCTTGAATTGATTCCAATTGGCGAACAGTATCTGTATCTCGTTGAACTGGCATTGCTCTTTCTCTTTTTTGCCGCCACATGTACGACGTCCGTGCTTTCCAATTCGTACGCGATTCCTATTCTCATCCCATTCGCTGCAACAACAATTTGGGGCACATGCGATAAGTTAGCCGGTTTGTATCGTGGCTACTACGACAGCAATTCGATGGAAAGAATTGACCTGTTCCTGCAAAGAAGTGCCTTGGCATTAGGCCTTTCGGTGGTGTCGTGTCTGTGCATTTTCCTTTTCCAACGGAAATAATGGCTTCAATCAAACGTGTGTTAAGAATCGCTTCGACTATAAAGTTGAGATGCATCCGCGAACCTTGGCTTGCCAACAACGGAGATATCGAGCTTTGCAATGTAGGCCATGTCGTATTTTCTCCCAGACGATCAATAACACTCCCAGCCGCTACTCTCCATTCGGCAGTTCAATTTTCCACAGCGGTTGCAATGCGCCTTCGCTGTTGAGCAACAATGAATTTCCGTCAGTGGTGAAGCAGACTGATTCACCTTGTTTGCGGTTTGGCAGCGTCAGCGTTGTGAGCGAGTTGATACTTGCGTCCGCCCACGAGTCCTTCTGAGGATCTTTGCGTGTCAGCATGACTCCGCCAAGCATGCTGACGATGGCGAGTTGACGTCCGTCTGGAGATAAGTCCATCGCCGTCGCGAATGTCGCACTGATTGGAGTGACGCGTTCTGCTTTCAATGTTTCGACGCCGGACGTCAGAGTCAGTGGCAATGAGTACATCGCACATGTAAAGGGATCTGATTTCGTGACCAGCAGAATCTGTTTTGTTGTTGTATCAACCGCCAGACTTTCGCAGTCGTATAGTCCATCAGGAAATTCAAATTTGATCGTGCGGACCACATCGATCGAGACTTCGGACGCCGTCGTCGTTGGAACACTGGCATCCAACTTCGGCTCTTTGAGAAGCAACAGTTGGCACACTGGCGTAGTGACGCCGCGTTTTCGAGCGTTGTCTCCAATGTCGCCGACAAGCAGCCATGATTCGCCATCAATTTCGAATGAACAGACATCTTCCCAGTCGAAGGCTGTCACTCCTTTGACGTTGACGATACCGATCGTGGCACCGTCGAAACCGACAAGGAACAAACGCGGGACATCGCCGGAATCGTTGTGCATCCAGACGGTGTTCTTCGCGGTGCGACAGATGGCCAATCCACTGGCTTCAAGAATTTGCGGATCCTGAACGACGCACAGTTCTTTGGCGACTGCAGTGACCTCATCACCGCAACATACTGCTGAACAACAGAAGGCCAAAACAATCAAACAGGGGCAGTAAAATCTGTCTGTCATAGGAAAACTCATTTCTACGCGAGCTGTGAATCGGCGATCAATGCCGCCGGAAGGTTACCAATTTTACCTATTCCTCGCACGCAGTGGCGAAATTAGGAATCGAAGTCAAACTATGTGTGGCAAGTTGCTCACCGGTCTTGACCGCATTTCAGAAGACATGAACAATCCGGGGTTTTCGGGCGATCAGGGCGAAGTGTGTTGGAGTTGCTCGTTTCCCCCGTCAAAATAATTGCACATTGTGCTTCGGCATTTCCGCTGTCTCGCAATGTTCCAATCAGATTTTAACAGGTTAAAAGCTGCCCATTGAGGCACACGGACTATTTTCATGACAGAACCAGTGCCATCTGACGAAAACCTGAAAAAGGTTCGCGAACGCGTGATGCAGTTAGCACGTGAAATCGAACAGATGTCCGGCCAGGAAATTCCGCCTCCGCAGTTTTTTCAGGAATTCCTGACTCGCGTTGTCACCGCCGTCGGCGCTCGTGCGGGCGTTGTCTGGTTGCTTGATGAATCCGGTCGATTGAATCTGATCGCTCAGATGAACCTGGAGACCACAGGCTTGCGTGAAATTCCCGGTGCCATGGGAGTCAACGAAAAGCTGTTGATCGAAGTGATGCAGACCGGCGAAGCACGCACGCTGACTCACGGCGGTGAAGCGAAACTTCCAACGGAACACGTTCTGGTACTCTCGGCACTTTCGAAAGAAAAGAAGTGTGTTGGTGTTGTTGAGTTGTTTCAGCGGCCGGATGTGCCAGTCAAAGCACAATCCGGATACATGCAGTTTCTGGAACAGATGTGCGGCTACGCTTCGCGATTTCTGGAAGGTCGGCGTCGCAACCAGGGTGACTCGGCCGATCTGAAAAATCAGTTCTGGACTGACTTCGAACAGTTCTCACTCAGACTGCAGCGGTCATTAAATGAACAGGAAGTTGCCGACGCTGCAGCCAGCGACAGTCGCGCTCTGTTGGGTTGCGACCGTGTGAGTGTGGCAATTCGTAAGGGAAGAAGTTTTCGCATTCGTGCTGTCAGTGGTCAAAGCAGTGTGAATACGCGAGCGAATCTGATTGTTGCGATGCAGAAGTTGTCGCGTCGTGTGATTGAAATGGGCGAGACACTGATTTACACCGGCAAGGTCGAAGGCCTGTCACCTCAGATTGAAGAACCACTGGCGGCGTTTGTCCAGGAAAGCGGTTCCCGGATGGTGATGCTGGTGCCGATGTTCGAAAATGAAGAGTTGGTTCGAAAACAGGGCGAAGAAGAAGACCGGGAACGACGTAAAAAACGCCCCAAAGCTACGGGCTGCATGGTGATTGAGCAGATCGCTGAATCTGAACCATTGCCGCAATTGGAGCAGCGAGCTGAACTGGTTGCGGATCACGTTGGTGCTGCATTGTGGAATTCTCGCCAGCACGGTCGCATTTTTGGTTTGAGTCTGTGGAAACTGATCGGTAAGGGGATGGAATGGTTCAAAGGTCGCAAGCTGGCGATCTCGACCGCAGTGTTGCTCGGTATCGCCGCACTTGTCGCAGTGATGACACTGTATAAGCTGGAATATCCGGTGAAGGCGGAAGGCAAGTGGATGCCGGTTGAACAGACGGCGGTATTCGCTCCGCATGACGGCACGATCACTCGCGAAGGAATTCATATTCCCAAAGACCAGTTGGTGACGAAAGGTCAGTTGCTGATTGTGCTTGAAAATCGAGAGCTGGAGGGCCAAATCGAAGAAGCCAAAGCTGCCGTAGAAAAACAAAACAAAATTTTGGAGGCAAAGGGAGAAGAAATCGACAGTGCTGAATTGCAACAGCGAACTGAAGAAGAGAGTCAGCGCGGCAGCGCGGCATCTACTGTAAAGCGTTTGCAGGTTGAGAAACAAAGAATTATGGGCGACAAAAATATCGCAAAACAGCAGTTGGCTGACCTGGAAAAACGTAAGGAAAAAGAACTCAAAATCGTGGCGAAGGCGGATGGACGCATTCCAGACTTTCAATTGCGGCAATTACTCGAAGATCGTCCCGTCCGTGCCGGTGATCACTTGTTTGACATCATGAACGATGGCGAAGGCAGTCAATGGCATATGGAACTGCTGGTCGAAGAAAAGCGTATGGGGCATATATTGCGAGCACAGCGGGAACGCATTGCCGAAAGCAAGTCCCCTGATCTCGAGGGGGAATTCAAGCTCGCATCTCAGCCCGAGAAAGAATTCAAATGTCATCTAACGAAAGTTGCAACACGTTCCACGACAGATACAGAAATGGGGACGGCCTTCGAATTGACTGCTGAGGCCGATCCGGGACAAGAACTGCCGCCTCAACGAATTGGTGTCGAAGTGACCGTGCATCTTTATTGCGGCAAGACGTCATTGGCGTACTGGTGCTTTGGCGATGTCGTTGAGTTCGTGCAGAAGTATGTCTGGCTTTGAGCGATAGATGATTTCACGATGCTGGCTCGCCGATTGACACAATCCGGAATCGAACAGTTCGAAGTGTTTCTCGCTTCGATCCGACAAAATCCAACGGCTGATGCTCCGCTGGATCTGCTGACAGATGCCAGCACGTCGGAGCCAATTGATGTCGAAATTGAAGCCGAAGTGCGTCGCTTTCGTTCTCGGCTCGAGATTGCAGAACACCTCACCCGCATGTTGCGGATTGACTCATCCGCATTGCGAACCGACGCGGGTTTCTGGTGTTGGTTGTCGTTGTATTGGTTTGAGTCTCTTTGTCCAGTCGTTAAGGACCGCTGGAATCCCGGCAATGTTTATCATTGGATTGCAGATCTGGAAGATCCTCGAAAAACCTGCCGACACATTCTGGCGGGACCGTTCCAGATTTATCGGGCGCATCGAGATGATCCAAGGCGAGCGATGTCGCTGCTGTGCGGTCCACCAAGTCAGCCTGGACCATTAGTGCCATTGATCGCATCGCGTCCATCGCTGGTGACCTGCAAAGCTGTGGTTGGTGTGGCGACCCGACTTTATTATGACGCCGCAAACGGGCGCAATCGTCCGGGTTTGAGCGCCAAAAGCCCCGGCAGTCCACGGCGTTTTGCCGATGTGCTGAGTCAGTTGGATTTGACATGGGATCTGCATTCGTTGTCTGTTGAACAACTGCTGGAACTGCTGCCATCGGAATTCGATGAGTTCCATCGCAGCAATTCAAAACGCCAATTGCCGTTGATCGAGTAACAGGAAGGATTCCTCAATTCGGCAGAATCAATATGACCGATGCCTTGCGCACACCGATTGCTTGATTTCCAAACGCAGAAGCCGACGCCAGATGTTGCACCGAACTAAGGTTCTCCGGAGGTGCTTAGTACTATGGAAAACATGAATCGTATTTTTTCCGCTGTCGTCTTTGGCGTCATTGCGCTTTCACTTGTGTTTTTTAAGCCTGAACAGGGACCGCCGCCGCACGATGGTTGGTTTGAAAAAGCCGTACTCGAAAGTTCACATCCGGTTGTTGTAAAATTTGGGGCCGAGTGGTGCGGGCCTTGTCGAAGCATGGATGAAGCCATTGTCATACTCCGTCCGAAACTCAGCTCCAACGTCAGCTTTTACATCGTTGACATCGACAAGAAGCCGGAACTGTTTCAGCACTATAAATCCGGAGGCGGAATTCCGCAGGTCATGATTTTTGAACACGGCAAGGTTGTCGCGAGTCAGCGTGGATTTGGCAGCGCGGAGCAACTGGAAGCGTGGATCAAGAAAAATATCTGAGCCTGGCTAAGACAACTCACGCGCATCCTTACTATGGACCGGGAAACGTCGTCATTGATTCCTGCGCTGAATGCGGCTATATTTGGCTGGATCATGGTGAATTGAGCAGTGTTGAACGTTCGGCCGGTGTTCGAGAACCTGCGAACATTGTGGATCTTCTATTCGTCGCCGCGATCGTTGAAAGCTCACGCAGCGAAACTCGACTGAACTGGCAACCCCTCGTATTTGATGATGAACAGCGATTGCCGCTGCACGAATTTGGAATTCCGAAAGAAACGCCTTCAATCGTCAAGGTAAGAATGGCTGGCGATCGAACCATTCTGGGGCTGATCGCGGGCGGTGTAACTGTTACACCTCAAAAAAATCTCGCGGATGCTAAAACGACGGTCGATGGGGATGGTCTTGCTCTCCCGGTCCACACGAATCACAATTCTTCGTGGTGGTGGGACTAATCGAGCTCACCGTAATTTCAAGATTTTTGAGTCTGATTGAACCATTCAGAAAAAGGACGCGACGGCATGACAAAAATTCTAAGCCGCAGCCTCAACTTGTGTGCGACCTCTTGTTTGTCGCTGCTGATCGTCGTCAGCTCGTGCAACGTTGCGAAAGCGCTGGATGAGCCTGCCAATCCTTTTCCGCAAGCGATTGCCGTGCCTGAAGGAATTCTGGACGGTGGGACGGAATGGCTGAATACGGCTCAGCCCATCGACATGAAGGATCTGAAAGGCAAGATTGTCATCCTTGACTTTTGGACATACTGCTGCATTAACTGCATGCACGTACTTCCGGATTTGGCTTTTCTGGAAAAAAAGTATCCCAATCAGATCGTTGTCATAGGAGTCCATTCTGCAAAATTCGACAACGAAAAGGATTCAAAGAATATCCGTGATGCCATTGTGCGCTACGAGATCAAACATCCAGTCGTGAACGACAGCGAAATGGTTTTGTGGCGAAAGTTCGGGACGCAAGCCTGGCCAACTGTTGCCATCGTCGATCCCGAAGGCAAGTTTGTTGGCGCACAGAGCGGTGAAGGCCATCGAGACTTACTTGATGCGGTTGTCACACAACTTATTAAATACCATCGTGCGAAAGGTACGCTCGACGAAACACCGCTGATTTTTGAATCGGAAGCGAGCAAGATTCAGCCGACGGCTTTACGGTATCCGGGCAAAGTTCTTGCGGATGAAGCGTCACAGCGAGTTTTCATTTCCGACAGCAATCATAATCGAATTGTCGTCGCGTCCACGTCTGGCGAATTGCTGGACATCATTGGTAGAGGAAGCATCGGTGCGGCAGACGGCACATATGACGTCGCCGAGTTCAACCGTCCTCAGGGAATGGTGCTGGTCGGAAATACTTTGTATGTCGCTGATACTGAAAATCATTTGCTTCGGAGCATCGATCTGGATGCGAAGTCTGTTTCAACTTTGGCAGGTACGGGATCGCAAGGTTCATTAGGGTTTGTCAGCGGTAAGCTCCGGCAGTCTGCTCTCAACAGTCCATGGTCTATCGCTGAAGTTGACGGGACTTTGTATATCGCAATGGCAGGACCTCATCAGGTTTGGTCACATACTCTAGGCAGTGAGACAATCAATGTTTACGCAGGGACTGGTCGCGAAGATGTGACCAACGGGCCTCTGACAACTTGTGCGTTTGCTCAGCCGTCTGAGATCGTGCCGAGTGCTGATGGCAAGTTTCTTTATCTGGTGGACAGCGAAGGTTCAGCCATTCGCAAGTTGCCAACCGGTGGAATAGGAAGAGTCACAACGATTGCGGGGACTTCGGAATTACCTCGGGGCCAGTCTCTTTTTGCGTTTGGGTTTGAGGATGGTGTCGGTGCTCAGGCACGCTTTCAGCATCCGCTTGGAATCGCAGTTTACGAAAATTCTCTTATTGTGGCTGATTCCTACAATCATGCCCTGCGACAAATCGAAAAATCATCCGGCAAAGTCATGACACTTGCCGGAACCGGGACCGCTGGAAATTCGCTGGAGCCACTGTTGCTGAGTGAACCTGGAGGGTTGTCCGTGTCGGGGTCTTCACTGTATGTGGCCGATACGAATAACCACAGAATCGTAGTGATGGATCTGGCAACAAAAGTATCTCGAGTCTTTGAAGTGACTGGCTTGACTCCGCCAGCACCTCCCAAAGCAACTGAGGTTCGCGACACATCAGATGCTATTGCGATTGATGCAAAATCCATCGCGGCCGGGAAACAAATGTCGGTGAAAGTGAATCTGGCAATTCCGACTGGCTACAAACTCAATGATCTTGCTCCTGTGACGTGGGAGGTTTTTACAGACGCGGAGCAGGTGATATTCCCTGCGGAAACACTTGGAGAACGTGACGAAGCAGCCGTCGCCGATGACGTAGCCTCGTTTGATATTCCGCTGACCGGCGAATCAGCAATGGCCACGGTTTATGTTCGCGTGTCCTATGGTTATTGTGGCATGGGGGAAAATGCATTGTGCCGTCTCGCAAGTGCCACGTGGCGTATTCCTGTTACGACAGCTTCTGACGCAACCGAGAGTATGTTAAGTCTGTCATTTCCTGCGACTCCGTAGTTAACTGCGGTTGCGGAAATTGGCTATGTTGACAAAGACGAGAAGCTGAAGCTCTATCGGGTTGCTCAGCCCCATCTGATGACGACTCGCCATTTTGGGGCAATCGCAATCGCAATTGCAGTGGCATTTGATCGCAGTCTTGTCGTGGACGGTCCATGTACCGTATCATCACGGCTCAGGTACCAGAAAACGGTACCAGTCAACTTAACGAAGAAAGCTTGATCGCCGTTCATTCACGAGTCTGCAGACGTCATCGACAGGTAACACATCGCCACGCGAAGTCGGCTCCGCCGCATTGGAAAGCGGCACTGAGGTGCCGCACTCCAAGTTCGATTACGATCGCAGTATGTCGAACTTCGGTTTTCGGTTCCTAGCACGTTCCTAGCACCTTTTGTCGCTCTCCGTTTTTGAATTGGCTTCCAGCCAGTCGGTTGTCGAGATTACTCGCGCCAGCGCGTCGTACTGAAAGCCCACACGATTGGCGACGGTACTTGATGCAGGATAGTTGGCCTGTTCGCTGACTTCCGTCAGCAGCAGTCCATTCCCCTGATTGGTGTCATGCGAATACGTGAACTTGCTGGTGTTGCCTGCAGCGGCAGACCACCAGATTTCATCCACTTGGCGATAATTGCCGGGCGCTCCGAAGGCGAAGTCGTAGTCAAACCTTCGCCATTGATCGTTGCGATCCGTGGCCTACTTGAATCAATGAGCTGCGTCCCCTGGTACGTGGCCCGAATGAGTCGCCCTCCTTTTCGTCGCCCAAAGGCCCAAGTCGCGGGCCATGCGATTCCGGGCCAAAGGCCCATAAGGTGAAAGCCCAGGGCATCGCCCTGGGTTTACGTTACCAGCCAACTAAAAAAGCCCCAACGGGGCGAAACAACGCGGCCCAATGCCGTTGGTTTCGCCCCGTTGGGGCTTTGGCGTCTGTGCGGTGTGATCTTTCCTGGGGCGTTGCCCCAGGCTATCACATTTTGCCCCGTTGGGGCGGAATCGCAGGGCGCGGACGGCGGACTGGCTGGGGGCCGAATTTATTGCTCGGGGACGCAATCGCGGAGGGTGGTGGCATCACGATCGGCGGTGGCATCACGATCGGCGGTGGCATCACGATTGGCGGTGGCATCACGATTGGCGGTGGCATCACGATTGGCGGTGGCATCACGATTGGCGGTGGCATCATGACGAACTGAAACCCTTTACATCGCCTCTTTGCCGCGTTGGAAATGCGGCACTGTTGTGTCGCACTCTAGGTTCGCTTACGGTCGCAGTACCTTGAACTCCGGTTTTCGGTTATCGCCACCTTTTGTCGCTCGTGCCACCTTTTGTCGCTCGTAAAGTAGAATGTCCCCTGCGTTTCCCTCCTTTTGCGTTTCACATTCTCTTGTTGATCCCGCTTCGGCGTCCAAAGTCATCTTCTTCAGTTCTCTTCAGCCATGCGACGGACGCTTTTCAGCAGCAGGCGTCCGTAGGGATTGAACATCGGACCAGCGGGTTGTGATCGCTGGTCGTCTTTAGCGAAGACGTGAAATCGAGGGCCATCTTCGTTGGCAACAATGTGGCCGTCACCAAACGGCTTTTTGCTGGCACAAAGGTAGCGCATGATTTCAATGACGTCATCACCCCGGCCGCAGTCCTGACCCATTTCGATATCGGGCAGTCCCAGCATGTGCATTCCCATGGTCCAGATGTTGGGATCTCCGTGGATGACGCTGACGTATGCAAAACTCAAGGCGTCAGTGTCGCCGCTGCTGGCCATTTCCATCCAGGCCTGACCGGAATGCGCTAATGCACTATTGTCGATGAATACGCCAGCTCCACCCGCTTGAATAATTGCGGACGCAGCTTCCATCATTGTCCATGCCTGATTCAATGTTCCGCCAGATCCGCTCAGCACAAGATTTGCCGAGTAGGAATGGAGCACTTCCGTTTCTTCTTCAGTGAGTTGTGTCCGACAGGCCGACTGGAAGACGCCCACAAACTGATCGTCAGGAGGTGCTGGGTGAAACTCTATTTTCTGCCCATCTGGCAGCACCAACGCTTCCGGCGTCAGGCGGTAGCCGGTTGGCATTCGTTCGATGATTTCGCCGGGATGAGCCCAATTGCCAGGGATGCGAAACGTAATCGTGACAGTATCGGAGGTGTCGTTTTTCATGCGTCTATTTTTGCGGGAGTTGAATAGAAAATGCAACCCACTGCCAGATTCGCCGGGCAAAAAATATTTGCGGTTCAAAACTCCGCGACTGCAGCAACTTGTTAAGATGCGGGGCAGTTCGACTGTTCCAATTTCGACCCCAATGGCCTCGTGCCATTGGTGAATCAGATGGTGAGCTCAATACCGACCCCCCGAAAAAACATTGCCTTCCCCTCCTGTCGCCGAAAGCGGCAGGAGGGGAAGAATTGGGGGGAGGGTTCTGGCCTGCGTTTTCTGGCTCACCATCGCATTCACCAATCCGGAAGTGCCGGATGGGGCCTTTGGCAGAAAGTTGGGACTGTCGAAGCAGAAATCGATTCCGTTCGATAGCCCTCAATTCTCCCCACAGAGTTGTTCTATGTTTTTCTTTACGCTGTTTCAATACAGCAAACGGTTGCGTTTGCTGATTTACATGTTTGGTATCGCCTTCAGTGCAACAGTACAGGCGGGCGATTTTGAAACGGATGTCGCACCGGTGATCGTCCGGCGATGTCTTGAATGCCATAAAGGCAAAGAGCCATCGGGTGGCTTGTCTCTTGAATCATATGCGGGGCTGCAGCGCGGTGGGGAATCTGGCGCGGTTGTCGTGTCAGGGAAGCCTGACGAAAGTATCTTGCTTGCACGAGTCAGCAGCGGTGAAATGCCGCCAACCGTCAAAGGCATTCCACAGAAACTTCCCGCTGCTGAACAGGCAATCCTGACTGATTGGATTGCAGCCGGAGCAAACTGGTCAGCCGGTCGTACGCTCGACCTTTATGAAGTTACGACAGATGTTCGAGGCGGTCGTGACTGGTGGTCGTTTCAGCCGCTGGTTCGAACTGCAGTGCCCGTTGTGACGGACGTAAAAGACATCAATCCCATCGACGCCTTTATTCTGGCTGAACTGACACCGCAACAATTCGAACCGGCCCCCACAGTGGATGCGCGAACAATCGTCCGGCGGATGTACTACGATGTAACAGGCCTGCCGCCGTCGTTCAGTGAGTTGGAACTCTGGACATCTCGACTTGGCGGTGGTAATTCAGCAACATTATCACTGAAGGCGTTGAACGAACTTGCCGACCATCTGCTGGCGAGCCCTCATTTTGGTGAACGCTGGGGCAGACACTGGCTGGATCTGGTGCGGTACGCGGAAAGTTCAGGATACGAACGAGATCAGGAAAAACCCTTCGCATGGAAATATCGTGATTGGGTCGTCAGCGCGATCAACGATGACATGCCGTATGATCAATTCATTCGAGATCAGCTCGCTGGTGATGAAATCGAACAGCGAACGGAAGCGTCAGTGATCGCCACAGGATTTTTACGGCTGGGGACATGGAACGATGAGCCGAATGATGATCAGGACTATCGATATGAGCGTCTTGAAGACATGGTGCATTCGACGTCTACGGCGTTTCTGGGACTGACAGTCAAATGTGCTCGGTGCCATGACCACAAGTTTGATCCGATTCCGCAGGATGACTACTATCGAGTTGCCTCAGCATTTTGGCCAGGACCGATTGCGGCGCGTGATCGAGCCCTGCTTGGTGGTCCTTCGAAGGAGGAACTAGGCTTTGAAAACGCTCTTGGCTGGACTGATATCTCGGCAACTCCGGAACCTTTGCATGTCCTCAAGAATGGCGAACGCGACAAACCGATCAATGTCATAGAACCCGGTTCGCTGACATTCGCGCCAGTGATTTTTCGCAAATTTGATGAAGCCAGCGGCAATGCAAAGACGACGGGGCGGCGTCGCCAGTTAGCTGACTGGATCGCAGATCGAAACAATCCTCTCACTGCACGTGTGGCCGTGAATCGCATCTGGCAGCACCATTTTGGAGAAGGCATGGTTCGTTCTCCCAACAACTTTGGATTTACAGGAGAACGGCCCACGCATCCGCAGTTGCTGGACTGGCTGGCCAGTGAATTCATCGAGAGCGGCTGGTCGGCCAAGTCTATTCATAGGCTCATCCTGACGTCACGGACATGGCGGCAGTCGTCATTGCACCCGAAAGCTGCCGAATACGCTGAAAGAGATTCTGCCAACAAATTCTGGTGGCGTGCGAATCGTCGGCGACTGGATGCGGAGGCACTTCGAGACTCCATGCTGGCAGCATCGGGAGAAATCGATCTTCGAGTTGGTGGCGAAGGATTCAAACCTTCGATTAGTTCCGAAGCACTCGAAGGGTTTTCACGCAAAGACGCAGTCTGGAACGCATCGCCAGCGGAAGAACAACGTCGTCGGAGTTTGTACATTTACGTGTCTCGCAGCCTGATGCCACCGATGATGACAGCCTTTGATCAGTGCGATACGACATTGCCATGTGGTCAGCGGGATGTGACCACCGTACCGACTCAGGCGTTGGCAATGATCAACAACGAGTTCGTTCATGCACGCAGCGAATCGCTTGCGGCTCGCGTTTTGAGATCCGCAGCAACGCAGTACGAGCAAATCGAATTCGCCTGGATGTTTGCTTTAGAACGAAAACCAACGGAAGATGAACGCCAGCTTGCCACACAACATTTGAAATCTCAAATCAATAATTTCAAATCCGTCGATGCGGCGTTGGCCGAGAACAGAGCGTTAGCGTCTTTATGCCACGTGTTATTGAACAGCAACGAGTTCCTGTATATCGACTAATGATCGCCCGATGGCACTTGATTTGCGATTAAAGTAGCCATCACTCTCCGAGTGATGAACGCCAAGGGTCGCGTTTTGCTGCCTGCCTCACTCGGAGAGTGAGGTCTACTTTGGGAATTCGATAGTTCCTTATTTCTGGATCAGGATTGAAATGATGCGACAACAATTTCCCTGCGGACAAACTCGACGCGAATCGCTTTGGAACATGGGCGCTGGTTTCGCTGGAACTGCGATGACAGGTTTGTTGGCAAGTGACGGATTTTTCAATCCACTTCACGCGGACGAGCAAAATGGCAATCCACTCGCCCCGCGAGACGGTCACCTTGTCGGACGCGCGAAGGCCTGTATCTTCTTGATGATGAACGGTGCGCCGAGTCAGGTCGATACTTTCGACTTCAAACCAGAACTCGTGAAATATGCTGGCAAGCAGATGCCCGAAGGCAAACGATTTATCAATTCCGGTGGACGCAGAATGGGATATCTCACCCCGAACTGGCGGCGTTTTCTGCCGGGTGGTGACAGCGGTTTAATGATCTCCGACTACTTTCCTAACGTCCGCAAGCACGCCGACAAGCTTGCGGTCATCAATTCTTGCCATACCGATAGTCATGCTCATGGCTCAGCGCTGGTTGCGATGAATACGGGCAAGACGTTTATTGGAAGACCGTCGTTGGGGAGTTGGTGTACTTATGGATTGGGCACTGAGAATGAAAGTCTGCCGGGTTATGTTGTGATGATGGATAAACGCGGTGGCCCGATCAGCGGACAACCGAACTGGGGCAGTGGCTTCATGCCATCAACATTCTCGGGGACTCTGTTTCGACCAACGGGAACACCGATTCTCGATCTGAACGGCCCGTCGCATGTCACTCAAGCCGCACAGCGAGAACAGCTTGATTTTTTGGCTCAGCTCAATCAACGGCATCTGGATCAGCGTCCCGGTGGAGAAGAATTGGCGGCACGCATGAAGACGTACGAGCTTGCATATCGCATGCAGTCTCAGGCCCCCGAAGCAGTTGATGTGTCAAGCGAGTCTGAGGCGACTTTGAAAATGTATGGTGTTGATCAGCAGCCAACGGACGAATACGGTCGCAACTGCCTGATCGCGCGGCGACTGGTCGAACGAGGCGTGCGGTTTATTCAGCTGTATTCGGGCGGAGGGCATCTCGAAGAGACCTGGGATGCTCACGAAAGCATCGAAAAGAATCATGGTCGTCACGGGGCGGAAGTTGATCAACCGATTGCCGCGTTGTTGACGGATCTTGAAGAACGAGGACTTCTGGATGAAACACTGGTTGTCTGGGGCGGTGAATTCGGCCGCATGCCTTTCAGCGAAGGTCAGGATGCTCCAGGACGCAATCATAATCCTTATGGCTTCAGTATGTGGTTCGCGGGTGGCGGCGTTAAAGGAGGCATTCGCTATGGTGAAACGGATGAATTCGGTTTCGAAGCCGTCCACAACAAAGTCCACCTGCATGATATTCACGCTACGATCCTGCATTTGATGGGACTTGATCACGAATTGCTGACATATTTCCATCAGGGCCGCGAAGAATCTCTGACGGATGTCGGTGGCCGAGTTGTGATGGACATTGTTTCGTAGAATCCCCTGGCGACTTCTGTGAATGCTTTATGACTGGATTCTGTCGACTCTGGTCATCGCCATCATCTTCGACCGCGCAGTGTTGTGGTGTATTCCTCGTATCGTGTCAGCGCGGGCAATTGCAGCGATACGACGCAGGGCTGGCGGAGTGAATCGGCTTGTTTTCCACGGACTGAATACACCAATGAATTGCAGGACACCGTTATCGACAGCCGATGCCTTGATGACGCTTTGTCCGTACGATGTTTCTGTCACCCCGCTGCGCCTTAGCCTCACCATTCCAGACGACACAGACTGGTCAATCTGCTGCTACGGTCCAAATGCCGACAATATCTTTGCGATGAATGACAGTCAGCTACCGCAAAGAACTGGATCAAACGTTTTCTTCGTGTTACACACCGAAGGGTTTCCGGTAGAAAAATCCGACAACGAGATTTCAATACCATTGAAATCAGCATGTGGAATACTTCTGATCAGAACAGGTGTCCCCGATCCACACGATCAACAAACGCTCGCGAAACTGGAATCCAATCAGCGACTCGCCTGCGTTACGAGTCAATGATGCAAGATAGACCGCAGTAGGTGGCATGCGCGAGACTTTTTATTGACAGGACGATTGAAGACAGGACGATGAATCGCAATTTGTGTTTCTAATCGTGCTGACCGTAATCGTCCTGTCAACAAAAGAGAATAAAAACCGCTCAGACAGTCAGGAAGTTCACGGTCGAGCCACGCCGAAAGTGATCGAAAAAGCCGGTTCGTGCCGACTTTGCCGGCCTGGAGTCTCAATTTTCCGATCCGCGATAGAGTAAAATCACCTTCCCTTGAAACAAACAGGCGAACCGCCGATACTCCCGCTTGTCGAGAAGTAATTCTCGGGCGCTTAGCTCAGTTGGTTAGAGCACCTCGTTTACACCGAGGGGGTCGGGGGTTCGAGTCCCTCAGCGCCCACTAGAAATGGTTCCACAAAGAACCTCAGTGACAAACAGAACCCCGAAATGCCTTGTGCTTTTCGGGGTTCTTCGTTTTGATGAGCTGGCCGTCGTCGATCCATGACCTGGTATTGCTGAGCGAAATTCGGAACAACAGAATCGCAAAATCCAGTGACTGGCAGGCGTTGCGGTTCCCGGCGAGCATTGGATGTTATGCCACATAACGGCCGTCGGGCAACAGGCGAGCTTGGCCGATTAGGACGAGGGTGTCGAGTAGTTCTTCCACCGTGTCGGCTTTGACTGATTTGAAGCGTTTGGCGATGGCTTCAGATGTTGTCGGGCCTTTGTGGTCCTGAAGTGACTGGCGAACTGTGGCGACTTGTTCGGGGAGTTTCTTTGGCCAGTCGGCTTTTGTGGCGGCTTTGGCCTTTGCTTTGGCTGGCTTCTTTTTGGCCGCTGCTTTGCCGTCGGTTCTTCGGTTTCGTCTTCGTGCTCCGAATCGCCTGCGAGTTCCAGTTCTGGTTGAACGGATGGTTTGCCGCCGGATGGATTCTGGAACTCTGGACGCAGGCAGCGAATCAGACCGCGTTTTTCCTCTTCGGCTCGTTCGTGGTTCAGAGCAACCAGGCGTTCGAGGATTTGTTCGTCGGTCGAATCATGTGGCCAGCCGTAGGCGTCGAATACGGCGGCATTCAGTTCGTCGTGAATCTGTTTCAGAACGCTCACAAGTCCTTTTTCGTGAATCTGTTTTTCTTTGGCTGTCAGTTCTTCGCCGGAACGCCGCTTTTCGAGAACGTTGTACATGCCGGTCATGGTCAGATCGGGATGCAGTTCCTGTTGTCGTTTGCGGTGCGCGTCGAGTTGCCCCGCAAGGGCCGCCACCTTACGCAATTGATCAGCATGCGCCGCAGGGAACGGAAACGTTTCGAAACACCGGGTCTTGTTGTAGCGAGGCCGGTCCTCAAGTGTGCCGCCAGAAGCCAGCGCCCAAGCGACGTGAATATGACTCGACAAAATCCCCAGAATTGCCGCGTCGTCGGCCGCGATGCTTATGAGCATGTTGTCCGGCAGAACATGATGATTGAGGAATACAAAGAAGCGGTGTTTGGCGGTTTCCGTTGTCGAAATGTAACGCGAGACCGATTGAAGCGCTGGCCGAAACGAACTTCGCGTCTTCTTAAACAACCACCAATGTTTTGCATAATCCGCTGAGTCTTTCGTGCCGCCAACTTTGCCTTCACGCTCTGTTTTCACCCGTTCCGCAACCCACTGATAGACCTCGGGGAATCGCTCACGGACCTCCGGTGCGTCAAGTCCGAACAAGTCGATTACCATCACACCGCGAGGCGATTGAGTCACATCTCTTCCGTTCAGGTACCCGCGAATGTGGCGTTCAAGTCCAGGAATTCTACCAAGGCCGAGGTTTGCGGCTTCTTCTGGGGTCACAATGAATCCTGAACCATGCAACTTTACGCCGGGACAACTCAAGTTCAAATTTCCCTGCAAGGTGTTTGTCCCGCCAACGTCGGCCCCAATTCGAAGATTCGAATGAATCATTCCAAACTGTGTACGAAACACGATCGACGCTCCTGCATCGCCTTCATCGGTTTCCGACTCCACAGTGTTAAGGCTGCCTGGCCACTGTCAGAGAACCCCGACTGTCATTGAGATTCGAACAGCCGCGCCGTCTGCGCTATCAACCCACGGATGATCTGGGACCGCGAAACTCAGCGACAACGGCGACTTGCCAGCCAAGTGTGGTTCAAGCACACGACGATTGAATGTTTGCCCCAAGCTGTTGGTTGCAATGAAGCCGAACTGATTCACCTTCGATTGTCGGGTCAACTCGGCTGCCTTATGCCACCAATACATGACGAAATCGCAAGACTCTGGCAGCTCGGAATAAGTCTGCCGGATGACTTTTGAGTATCCGTCTCCCAAAGCCTCTCGCATCTTGAAGTTGCCGATGAAAGGTGGATTGCCAACGATGAATTCACAGTTCGGCCATTCGGCTCTTCTTGCTCCAATGTATCTCAGTTCTTGAATTCTGCCGTTTTCATTCGGAACGTCTTCGCCGGTCGTTGGATGCCGCTTTGTTGTCCTTCCGTCCCAACGAGTGACCGCCTTTCCGTCGGAATCAAGAACTGGTTCAATTGAATCCCACGTCAAAACAGCGTCACGGCATTCGATGTTGTCAAACTTGCGAATGATCGGTTCGGAAATCGATTCTCTGCCCAGCACTCGGATATGCCATTGCAGGTATCCAATCCACAACACCAAATCCGCAATTGCCGCCGCTCGTGGGTTGACTTCGATTCCCATAAACTGGTGGGGATCAATCGTGGTGAAAATCTTCTGCCGGTCTCCAAAGTCGGCCATTGCTGTTGTGACTTCGCCTTCCAGGCGTTTCATCAGTTCCAAGGCGACGTAAAGGAAGTTTCCTGAACCACAAGCCGGGTCGAGAACTCGAACGTGGCACAGCTTTTCGTGGAACTGGCGAACGGTCTTCTGTGCTTCGCTTGTCTTGCCCGCTTCGTACAACGCCACTGCCGTTGCGTAGGCTGTGTCCCATTCGTTCCTGAGCGGTTCAATGATGGTAGGCAGAACAAGCCGTTCAACGTAGGCTCGCGGCGTGTAGTGGGCTCCCAGCTTGTGGCGTTCCACCGGGTCGAGGGCGCGTTCCAGCAACGTGCCAAAGATCGCTGGTTCCACTTTGGCCCAGTCGGCTTTGGCCGCTTCGATCAGCAGTTCCAACTGATCACGATTCAGGGGCAAGGCTGCACGGTCGGCAAACAGTCCGCCGTTGAATTGCAGAATCTTCTGTCGCAGGATCGGACTGAACCCGCCTTTGTCCATGTCTCGCCAAAGGGCTTCCATCATCGGGCCAAAGTTCTCTGGCGTGTCTCTGAGGCTTTCCAGCAATCCGGCGAACGATCCTTTCGGAATCAAATCCACGTCTTCGGCGAACATCGTGAACAGGCAACGCATCAGGAATTGGGCGACTCGGTGGGCTCGTTCGTCCTTCGTTTCCGTGGATGCCGTTTCCAGACTCTTGGCGAGTTTCGCGAGTCGGTCGGCCAGTTCCCGAGTGACCTTGGCGGATTTCTTCGACGGGTCGAGTGAGTGCGGTTCTTGCCAGATGGCTTTGATGAAAGTCTGTGTTTCCGGCTTCGTCAGTTGTTGCAGGGGAATGCGGTTCGTCTGTGGGTCGGGGAATGGCGAGTAGTTCTTGCCTGAACCGCTGAAATCCGCGTACACGTCGAAGCCATACCCAACGTCGCAGACGATCAGAAACGGTGGCCATTCGGGCAGGGCTTCAGCGTAGCGTTTCGCTTGATGAAATGCCGACTTCATCGCCTGCGCCCATTGGGCGGTTCCTCGCTATGCCGTTCCTTTGCGGTGCTTCTGTTGCTTCGTGACGGTGGCAAGGGTTTCTGCCAGTTCGTTGGCTCGTCGTTCGGCCCCCTGTTTGGATTCCCGGACAAACGCCTTTTGCCGGTACAAATCGACTCGCCCCTTGCTGAACGTGCCGTCGCCATTGTTGAAGTTCAACGCCTTTTCAAAGACGTAGTTGTTCAGTGATTCGTCGGCTTGCGTGGGTTCAGGTTCTGGGACTTCCAGCAACTGGCAGAGTTCTTTCAGGAACGACTGGCTGTTCGCCATTTCCGCCCCGCCGCTTCGCTGCCATCGAGTGATGAATTCTTCGTGGTTCATTTGGGTTTCGCGTGGTTGCGGCTGTTGTGTGTGGGCTGAAAGAGTCGTCAAAGTATGGACCTTCGCCCCCGCGTACAATCAATCAGCCACGCCGTGTTGTTTCTTCCCGAATCATCGGTCTGGCAATGAGTCTTGCGGCAATTGAAGTGCTTCCCGGTCCTGGTGCCACAACGAATGAAAGCCCCGAGGAACACTCGGGGCTTTCTACGTTTGGCAATTTACTCGAACAGATATGAACTATTTCGTCCCTGAACTTGGAATACTCAGAGAGACAGTTGCCCCGGAATCTCGAACAATCGGTTGCCGAGGGGTTGAATTGGTAGACATCGAACATTGAATCAGCAGCGTCTGCTGTGCTGGAGGCAGTGAATTCACAATCTGCATTGCTTTGTTGAAGCCGCCTGTTTGACGATCATTTGGCATCTGTTCCCTCCTGTATGATTCTTCCAAAAATTGTTCGTGCTTGAGCTTCGAGTGTGAGGAATGATTGAGGATTCATCTGCAATCGTAGCCGAGCGTTATCAATCGACCAGTTCCTTTTCTTTCCAGTATCGGAATCTTTCCGTACCAAATCGTACCCTGAACTCAGATGCATTGAAAACAGATCGAAGAATCTTCGAGGGCCGATTCCGACAAAGGGCTCAAAACGAACCTTTTTTGACTCTGCACACTCCGAGGCAGCGGTTGTGACGATCGAATCATTGTGGAATTCGGTCGCTTTGCTCTTCTGATATGGTTCTACGTATACGACTCGATGCAGACCGGCGCAGACGATGTGCTTTGCACAGTTGTGACAAGGAAAGGTTGTACAATAAAGAGTTGCTTGAACTGTTGAAATCCCATTCCTCGCACAGGCGAGCAAAGCTGCCATTTCTGCGTGCACAACCCTACCGAACTCAGTCAGATCCCGAATACGACTCTTGTTCAAAATGGCTTCCAGTGTTCCTGCGTATTCTTTTAGTTTCTCATCTAATGAGACCTGCTGCATGATTTGTTTTACAATCTCAATCTGCTCAATCCGATTTGAATCCTCATCTCTTGTGTAGTCCCTGCCATTTTCTTCGTCTTGGATTGTCCCGTCGTTACACCGTTCGGGCCAATACTGGCCACCCCCAAATCGAGGGCAGTCATTTGCACCGGTCGAGAGGATGTCTCGGTCCTTTGTAATGACCGCTCCAACTTGCCGAGAAAGATCAGCTGACCGCAACGCGGCAGCAAACGCCATGAACATGGCATACTCGTCAAAAGTTGGCGTGAGAAAAGGATTCCCGAAAAGGACTTCGACAATTCGTTTGACGTCTGCTCGCAGTCTGTCAAAGCTGGATGTGGCGCTGACAAAAAAAATCAGCATGGTGAAATGTCTTGTTTAACTGCTGGCCATGGGGATCTCTCTTTTCCTCCCCATCACGTTCAAACAACTTTGTTACCTGTTCGTCAGTAAGTCCAAGTTCGTCAATCAAGTGTTTTCGCCGACGATCTTGCTCGGCATGTACCCCAATCAAGACAAAACCCGACGGATAGATAAGACGCAACTGTTCGACTTCCTCCGGTCGTTTGAGTGAATCAATTACGTAAACGTTCTTCGGACGGATTAGTGGATCAATTTCTCCATCTTGAGTGCGTTTGTCGAAGATCTGTGCTGCAGCGCCATATGCCAATACTGCATTTCCAATCTTCGACTGAATATCTCTCTGATCATCAGAAATGATTTCTTCACGACGCAGTCTCTCAACCGCCTTTGTTCTGGCTGCATTTCCTGCATCCATGGATGCCCAAATACGCTGAAAATTGTCGTTGCCGTGGTCCTCGGGTTTTGACAGTAGCGGTATGACCTCTTTCGATATCTTGATGACACTGAATTCAAAACCGGCCCGCAAGAATCGTTCTTCGAGAAAGTCAATTACGTGTTTCAGTTCAGTGCCGACTGCTCCTACCAAACCGATGATAAGTTCCGAATCCAATTCTTTCGTCGGGTAATCGTTCATCTGCTTCCGCGTACCTCCAAGAGTGGCGACTGTCACGACACCGCAATGCTGAATTCGGATTGATTCTCTGGAACGTTGCACGATTCAAAACTCTGCATCCGGAAATGGTAGCGAACCGGGTGGTGTTTTGCATTCTGCCGAAACACACGCTCAATTCTACTTGCTGGCGGATTCGCGTTGAACCGCCCTCAGGATCGTATAACGCGTTTTATCGGTCAGAGTTGGCCACGCATCAACGACGGCCTGAAGTTCGGAATCAGTCGCAAACTGGCCACTTGGCTGGCCACCATTTTCAGAAAGTGGCATTTGCCCAGCGTGATGCTCTATCTGGCATTCTTTTCTGTGCGCGATGCCGTCGTTGTTTATATGAACGTGCTTGCCATGTGTCTTGGTGGAGTCTGAACTCTGCTGTTCGCTGGGCTGAATTTCAATATCAGCGCTGCTGTGGGATTCATTTCGATTCTGGGTGTGGTTGTCGGAAGCATGATGATGACGCTGCTGCTCTTCAATCTGGTCATCTGGTCCCGCTGCTGTATTCATATTACGGTCACAGAAAACCACCGCACGTAAGCAGCGCCGGTCATTAGGGTGCGTTCAGAAATAAGTTACCGGTTTCACGTAGGAGAGGCTTTCAGCCTGTCAGTAAAAGACAGGCTGGAAGCCTGTCCTACGATTTGGAATTCGGGAGATTATTTCGGAACGATGTCTTAGATCCAGCCTTTTCGGCGAAAGAAGTAGAGAAAACTGCTGGCGATAGTAATCATCATGGCGATCGTCAACGGGTATGCGAATTTACTTTGCAGTTCCGGCATGTAGTGAAAATTCATGCCATAAAAACCTGCGATGAAACTGAGTGGCATGAACAGCGTCGCGATCACCGTGAGCGTTTTCATGACCTCGCTGCTGCGCAGACTGATTTCAGCCAAATGAAAATCACGCAGATCGGCGCAGAGTTCGCGATAGGTTTCAATCACGTCCATAAGTTGAATTGTGTGGTCGTAGCAATCGCGAAGGTATGTGCGAGTTGTGTTTGAAATCAGAGTGCAGTCGTCTCGCATCAGTGCCGCAATTGCTTCACGCTGAGGCCAAACAGTGCGACGCAGAAGCAGCAGATCGGCACGGACGTTGCGAATCTCCAGGCGTTGTCCCGGATCGAAACCAAACTCAAGTTTTTCATCAATGTTGTTGAGACGATCTCCGATTCCTTCGATGATTGGAAAATAGTTGTCGATCACCAGGTCCAGAATTGCATACGCCAGATAATCCGAGCCGTATTCACGAATGCGGCCTCGCGCGGTCATGATGCGTTCTCGAACGACTTCCAATGCGTTGGAGCCTTCATGGATTGACACGATAAAGCCATCACCAATGAAGATGCTGACCTGCTCGGTAATCATGTCACCGTTGGATTCGTACGCAGGAAGGCGAATGACTACGAAAAGATGATCGCCGTAGTCTTCCACTTTGCAGCGTTGATGAGTGTTCACAACATCTTCAAGTGCCAATGGGTGAAGTTCAAAGGCTTCACCAAGTCGTCGCAGGGTTTCCGGGTCTGCGGTACCTTCCAGGCGAAACCAGTAGATACGGTCATCGGGAACCTCTTCATTCAGTTCCGCTACGGTATCAATTACTTCCTCTTCTGCGCCGGCGGCATTGTACGAGATGCGAGTCAGTCGGCACTTTGATGAGATCGGATCTGCGTGGCGTTCAATGGAACCGGGCAATGCTCCGATCCCTGTAGAACGTTTGAATCCACGATAAACGCCATGTTTTGAAACCGGTGTCATGCGGGGCTTTCTGAGTCTTCTCGACCAATCGATTCACTTTGATACTATTCACGAATGACCACTTTAGGAACAAAGGCGACTTTTGTATAAGAACGACAGTTGTTGTGATCAATGATGTGCCAGCTTCGATACAAATCACAGGATTTTCGATGACTCCTACCATAGAGCCGCTGGGAGATGCTGCCGCGATCGTCGCATGGCGGTCGCTGGATGAAAGTGCAGCCTGGCAGGCTGTGCAGAATGCGACCGAACAGCTTTTGCGTCAGCAGATCGACGGTGTTCTTACTGTCGTGCCGGCCTTTAAGTCATTGACGGTGTTTTACGATTGCGGCAGATTAACCTGGAAGGAAGTCGAACGCTGGGTCGCGGAGTGTCTGAGGAATACCTCTTTGGCGTCGCTGTCACCACAGCGTACGATCGAGATTCCTGTATGTTACGACGCCGAATTTGCGATGGATCTTGCAGGTGTGGCCGAGGCTCATGCGTTGAGTGCTGACGAGGTTGTACGGCTGCATTCGAACGCGAATTATGTGGTCCAGATGATTGGTTTCTCTCCCGGCTTTCCGTATCTGGCTGGATTGCCTTCGCAATTGCAGACGCCACGTCGTACATCGCCGCGATTCAAGGTCCCTGTGGGGTCTGTTGCGATTGGTGGAGCTCAGACGGGAATCTATTCTCTTGAAACGCCGGGCGGATGGAACATCATCGGCCGGACGCCAGTGCGACTTTTCGATCCACAGCGTGATTCGTCGTGTTTGCTGCGGACGGGTGACGCGATTCGATTTTTCGCGATTGATCGAAACCAGTTTGATGAATTCTGCAGCACGAATGCGGGGCCGGCATGAATCGGCTGCAGATCATTCGCGCTGGACTTTGTTCGACCGTGCAGGACCTTGGTCGCGCGCGGTTTCGCCATCTTGGCGTACCTTGCGGTGGCGCGATGGATCGAATGTCGCATGAACTTGCCAATCGCCTGGTTGGAAATTCAGACGATGCCGCGACGATTGAAATGACGCTGACGGGTGATGAGATTCAATTCGCGGACGACACATTGATTGCCTTCACTGGTGCGGAAATGGAAGCGATGACCATCAGCGGTGGCGAAGTTTCGCTGGCAGTGCCGCAGAACCGCCCAGCCCTGATCGCGGCTGGCTCCGTCATTCGTTTTCAAGCCGCGCGGCGAGGATGTCGGTGTTATGTGGCAATGGCCGGAGGCGTCGATGTGCCGGTCGTGATGGGCAGTCGTTCCACGCTGCTGCGTGCAGGATTTGGCGGCCACTGCGGTCGTGCATTGATTGCCGGAGATGAACTGCCAGTGGGAGTGCCAACGCATGCTGGTCGTGAAATACACAGCCGACTATCGGCGTTGTCATCCATGTCCGTCATTCAGCCTCGCTGGTTCGTTCGTCCTGTGGAGCTGCCAAATTCGAATTTGGCAACGTTGCGAATTATAGCTGGTGCGCAAACGGCTTTGTTGAAGTCGTTGTCGCTTGAACGGCTGCTGGATGCAAGTTTTCGGGTTTCGTCACAGTCTGATCGAATGGGCTATCGACTGACGGATCAACCATTGGCACTCGATCGTAGCGAAGATCTGCTGTCGGAAGGAGTTGTTTCTGGAACTCTCCAGCTTCCGCCCGACGGCAACCCAATTCTGTTGATGGCAGACTGCGCGCCAACGGGAGGCTATCCTCGCATCGGGCATGTAATTTCGGCTGATATGGGGATTGCCGCGCAGTTGAGACCAGGCCAGGCGGTAAGATTTGAAATGGTGTCGCTCGATGAAGCTCAGCGATTGTTTATGCAGCAGCAACAGACGTTTCAGAATGCCCTGACTATGGCAGCGCTCGTTAGATTCCGCCCTTGTGTGTGAGCCGAACGCGCTAGCGTCGGGTTGTTCGCGGTAAAACCACGGTTCGTGCCGAATCCCGAATCGCAAAACGCAAAACGCAAAAGGGAAAAGGGAAAAGGGAAAAGGGAAAAGGGAAAAGGGAAAACGCTAAAACGCGAAGCCCGAGGCTAGCGCCTTCGGCTCAGGCATGGACTAGCAAAAATGCCCGTCCGACTCGCATACTGGAACTCGCCACGTTATCCTGTTGCGACCCCGGGGACCTCGTTCATTCGCGCGAAACACTGATCGGCGAAGAATGAGTCCTGACGATTCCCCGATCACCACCCACAGGAGTTCAGGCATGTCGAAGAAAAGTTCACAGGTTCCTCGTCGGCAGTTTTTGAAAGCTTCCGTCGCTGCGGCTGGCGCAGCGATCATGGCTCCGACCATCATTCCCAGTTCCGCATTGGGACGCGATGGATTTGTTGCTCCCAGCGAACGCATAGTTGTCGGCGGTATCGGGATCGGTAACCGCGGGACATACGACCTTGGCTGCTTCCTCGAACAAAAGGACGTGCAGTTCGTTGCTGTCTGTGATGTGAAAGAAGTTCGACGTCTGGCTGTGAAGAAGAAAGCTGACGAACAGTACGGCAACGAAGACTGCAAAATGTATGGCGATTTTCGCGAACTTCTCGACCGCAGCGATATCGATGCGGTATTGATTGCGACCGGACCTAACTGGCACGCCACGATGGCCATGAATGCCGCTCGGGCAGGCAAGGATATGTACTGCGAAAAGCCGGTGACGAAGAACATCGCTCAAAGTCTGATCCTTGCGGAGACCATGCGACGAACCGGTCGAGTTTTCCAGGCGGGAACTCAGCGACGCAACTTGCCGCACTTTGCGTTTGCCTGCGAACTGGCTCGCACAGGGCGCCTTGGCAAGCTCAAGAAAGTGTACGCTCATCCTGCTGGCATGCAGGCGATGATGAGCGGCTGGCTTCCGGCTGAAACCGAGCCTGACAAAAATATGGTCGATTGGGATATGTATCTCGGCCCAGCGGCATGGCGTCCGTTCAATGCCAAGTTGCTGGATGGATTTAACTTTGAAAAGGGCGGGGGTCTTGTCGGTGGCGGAGTTCTCGAATGGGGCTCGCACTGCGTCGATCTCTGCCAATGGGCCGTCGATGATTGCGCTCCACCGGTGGAATACGATCCACCGAAAGATGGTGAACTTGTGGCTCGGTACGAAAACGGCACTGAGTTGATTTTTCGTGAAAAAGGCTGGATTCCGCTAGGTTCCTGCCCCGTGAGATTCGAAGGCGAAACCGGTTGGGTCGAAGCTGGCGATAGCGGCAAGCTTGTGCTGAGTTCACCGGAATTGCTGGCTGGGCGAACGGTGGATGAGATCGGCGGTTATCCCGCGACGTATCATGTTCGCGACTTTCTGGATTGTGTGAAGACTCGCAGCAAACCGAAAGGCAATGCCGACGCCGCCTGCAACGCGCACATCGCGTGCCACGCGGCGAACATTGCACTGCACTTGGGACGGCAGGTGAAATACGACAACACGACGCATCAGTTCGTGAACGACGAGCAGGCCAATCGTCTGCGGTCTGAAGCTCTGCGAGAACCATGGCGCGTTTGAGTTGAAAGGCGAGCGGCCTGAATAGAGGCCGCCAATTCTCGTTCCGGGGCTCCAGCCTTGGAACGTAATGCGCAGGAGGCTCCAGCCTCCAGCAAAAATCCGGGAGGCAGGAGCCTCCAGAGCAGTGTGTTCCGAGGCAGGAGCCTCGGAACAAGTTGCGAGTTCACTCAAAGCACTAACTCCCTGGCGCAGTCCTTTAGCCAATCCGATTTTTCTCCATTACCATTTTGGATTCTATAACCATGAAAATATTCTGCTACACCACACTCATAATGACTCTCACGCTGTCGTCGTTGCACGCATTCGACGGCCCCGACGCATCGCCCGAAAAGGAACAGGAGCTGCTTGCCGTACTGCGATCCGACGCAGCACCGGCCGACAAAGCCATTGCTTGTAAGAATCTGGCGATCTATGGCTCCAGCGAATCTGTCGCGGATCTTGCGAAACTGCTGGCCGATCCTCAGTTGTCCTCATGGGCTCGGACTGCTCTGGAAGCCATTCCCGGCCAAGCCACTGACGATGCATTTCGAACCGCCACCGAATCACTGGAAGGCAAACTTCTGGTCGGCACGATCAATTCCATCGGAGTCCGGCGCGACGCCAACGCCGTTGAAACGCTGACACCAAAGCTACAACACGACGACGTGGAAGTGGCATCCGCCGCTGCTGTGGCACTGGGCCGTATCGGAAACGCTGCTGCGGCTGATTCACTTCGTAAATCGCTCGCCGCCGCACCCGCAAATGTCCGCACGGCTATTGCTGAAGGCTGTATCCTTTGCGCAGAAGCACTTGCGGTTGAGGGCAAATCAGCCGATGCTGTCGCGTTGTACGACGAAATCCGCAAGGCCGATGTGCCAACGCAGCGTATCGTCGAAGCCACACGCGGAGCAATTCTGGCTCGCGGTCAGGATGGAATTCCATTGCTCGTGGAGCAGTTTCAGTCCACCGATCGCATCATGTTTCGTCTGGCATTGCAGACGGCTCGCGAATTTCCCGGCAGCGAAGTGGATAAAACTCTCGTCGCTGAGTTGAATAGCGCGACTCCGGATCGAGCGGCCTTAATTGTTCAGGCGATGGCCGATCGTCCTGACACAGTTGTCCTTGCAGCCGTGTTGAAAGCCGCAGAAGTTGGCCCAAAAGAGGTTCGCTTGTCAGCGATTGATGCACTTGCTCGAGTTGGAGATTTGTCATGTCTCGATTCATTGCTGAAGATAGCACTCGATGCTGATGCTGACCTTTCCCAGTCGGCCAAAATAACGCTGGCGGAAATTCCGGGAGAGAATATCGACGCGCAGATTCTGGCTCTGCTGCAGAACGCCAAAGGAAAGAGTTATCCTCTGTTGCTGCAGCTTGTGGGCCAGCGACGCATCGACGCCGTTCCTGATCTTTTGAAGGCTATCGATAATTCTGACAAGGACGTTCGCAGTGCCGCGATTATTGCATTGGGTGAAACCGTGCGTCTGAAACGCTTATCAGTCCTGATTGATCAGATGGTCTCGCCGAAATATGCAGAAGACGGAGCGATCGCCAAGACCGCCTTGAAAGCTGCTAGTATTCGGATGCCAGACCGCGAGGCGTGTGCCACTGAACTTGCTGCGGCTTACGATAAAACGAAGTCTGTTCCGCACAAGATCTCGCTGCTGGAGATTCTTGGCGCGATGGGTGGAACGAAGTCTCTGGCCACAATGGACGCAGCGGGCCGCAGCAAAGATCCACAGCTTCAGGACATGAGCAGTCGATTGCTGGGCGAATGGATGACGGAAGACGCTGCACCGGTGTTGCTGAGTCTCGCTAAACTTCCGTCGAACCCGTACAGCGTCCGATCGCTGCGCGGCTACATCCGCATCGCAAGGCAGTTCGTATTGCTGGAACCGCAGCGAGAAGAAATGTGCCTGAAGGCGTTTGCTGCCGCTCAGCAGACGGCCGAAAAGAAGCTGGTCCTCGACGTGCTGAAACGTTACCCGACGGAGAACACGCTTAAGCAGGCAATCAGTGCGATGAAGGTTGCGGAACTAAAAGACGACGCAACTCAGGCAACTCTGGTGATTGCCCAGAAACTCGGCGGCAAGGGAGTTGACGTCACAGGTCTTCTCGCAAATGCTGGTCTCGATAAGGTGAAGCTGGAGATTGTCAAAGCCGAATACGGTTCCGGTGCAACTCAGAAAGACGTAACAGCGGTATTGCAGAAGCAAGTCGGTGATCTGCCGATCATTACGCTGGTTTCAGCCAGCTACAATACCAGCTTCGGCGGTGATCCAGCTCCTGGGACAGTGAAGCAGTTGAAAGTCAAATACAACATCAATGGCAAGCCCGCTGAATCGTCGTTTGCTGAGGACGCAATCATCGTGTTGCCGATGCCAGCGTCGAAGTAGTTGGCCGTTTTACCCACCGCCACGGCGGATTTCGGAGCCGGAGAATCGGATTTGAAAGCGATAGATTCGCTTTGTCGTGCATGTAATGCGACCAGTTTGCAGATCTATGCTTTCGGGAATCTCCGCCAGGTTTACATTCGCCACAGCTCGATAACCACGTTCGGCGAATATGTCGATCACCATGGCCAGAGCCAGCGGGTCGTCAAATGCCGAGTCTTGCGAATTCACTACTGCCATTCCGGGAATCGCATGGCGAATGACGATTGGTATAAACCTTTCTTCAATCAATCGAATCACTCTGTGAAACAGAATGCGGTGCTCAATCTGGTAACTGTCCATGCGTCGGACAAGTTCCTGGCGTGCATGAGTAATCAAGTCACTTGCCAGGGGCAGTCGCCGCACAGCATCATGTGTTTCCGGATCGAGTTCCAGGGATGACTGATAGTCCAGTTCTTTACGAATATTTCGTTCGACGCTTTCGACCGATCCCTGGGCATTGACGAAGTGGTAGTGATAGATTTCTTTCAGCGATTGCAGGGCTTCCCATGTTTCATCCTTGAAGACACGATAACGGCGGCGGGCGGCTTCAGGGTCCAGGTCGGTCGCTCGTTCTTCCTGAAGTTCCTTGCCCTCAGCCAGTGCTTTGATGTTCAATTCTCTGACGATTTGACCGCGGCTCAATTGACGCTCGATGCTGGTCTTCTCGTCAACGAACAACACCATCACATGAATAGTTGGCTTGCGAAAGTTGATCGCCAGCGGTGTTTCGCGATACTCGCGACTGAGCTGGTTCATTTTGAGTACCAGAAGATTCAGACATTCCACTTGAATTCTGGTGCGCGGAAAACCGTCAAGCACACAACCATCGCGGTATTCTGGTTCCAGTAGTTTTCGGAAGACCAGTTCGACGACTTCGCGATCTCCCACCATTCCGCCCGCCTGCTTGATGCGTTGAGCGTGCGGCGTGTTCAGGAGAGAACTTACGATGATCGGTTCGCACGTCAAGTCGCGTGCCTGCATAATGAACTCGGTGTTTGTGCCCTTTCCCGATCCCGGTGCACCGCCCAGCAGAATCAATTCTTTGGAGAATCTCAGGTTCTCATGCCCGAACTCGGCTACCAGTTCATTCCACACATTCGTGAAAATCACCTGAGCATCTTTGACTTCGAGGTTCTCGACCGGCTTCAGCGGCGGCGATTTTTCGTCTTGTTCGTCCATCTTTGTTTCAGTAATTCTCAGGTATTCGGGTGTACTTTAATCCGCCAATTGTAGGTGAGGACGATTTTCACCGCACGCACTTCGGACGGACTTAAGCTGAAAATGGCAATGATATTGCCTTGCAGGAGAAATTGCATGATCACAAAATTCTTGTGGGGAAAAATTGGTAGTCTCGATTGTTTAGACGAGCGACAGAAACGAAATTACCGTATTCATCGCAGCCAGCGGGCTGTGGATTTCATCGTAACCCGAAGCGTCAGCGAGGGATTTGAGACAATGAATGTAAGCCATTCTATCCCTCACTGACGTTTCGGGTTGCGAAAACGCATTAAATCGATAGCCCGCCAGACGGTGGGTGAACCAGAGATTCCCGCCGTCTGACGACAGCGGCGACAGGTGAGTTGGCCCAATCATTCAGCAGGACGTCATTTTCAATGTTTGATCTCAAATCCATTCAGTCAGCGCTGTCCGAGTTCGGTTTCGATGGCTGGCTGTTGTATGACTTTCGAGGCAGCAATGTGCTGGCTCAGCGCATTCTGCAGATGCCCCACGGCTTCATGGCTTCACGTCGCTACTTCTATTTCATTCCCGCGAGTGGCACGCCGAAGAAACTTGTGCATCGCATCGAATCCGATGCGTTGGATCATCTGCCTGGCGACAAAGTTATTTACCTGCGATGGCAGGAACTGGAAGCTGCAATTCAGGCGATCGTGAGCGAGCACAAGTATGTTGCGATGGAATATTCGCCGCGTAACGGCAATCCATATATCTCGCGCGTTGATGCCGGGACAGTGGAACTGGTGAGATCATTTGGCTGCGAAGTTGTGTCGTCGGGTGATTTGATTTCGCTGTTCGAATCTACGCTCACGGATGCGCAGTTGACGAGTCATCTGGAAGCATCGGAAGTCACAAATGCTGCATTCGCTCGAACGTGGAGGTTTATCGCCGAGCAGGTGCGTGCTCATGGCTTTGTTGAAGAGATTGCAGTCTCTGACGAAATCATGCGGCACTTCGCTGAGAACAAGATGACGACTTATCATCCTCCGATCGTTGGCGTGAACGGCAATGGAGGAAATCCGCACTACGAAACCGGTACCGGAGCGAATACAAAGATCGTCGAAGGCAGTTTTGTGCTTGTTGATTTATGGGCGAAGCTGGATAAGCCAGGATCGATCTACAGCGACTTGACACGCACGGGCTTCGTCGGGACTTCGGTACCGGAAAAATACACAAAGGTTTTCAACATTGTTGCCGCCGGTCGCGATGCTGGGGTCGAGTGTGTTAAATCCGCATTTGACGCCGGGCGGCAACCTCAAGGCTGGGAAGTCGATGATGCCGTTCGAGGTGTTATTGAAGCTGCGGGATACGGTAAAGACTTCTGTCACCGCACGGGGCACAGCCTGGCACAAGAAGTTCACGGTAACGGCACGCACATGGACAATCTTGAAACTCACGAAACGCGTCGCATTTTGCCCCGCACTTTATTCACCATTGAACCGGGGATTTACCTGCCGGAATTCGGCGTCCGGAGCGAAATCGACGTTTATATCCACGCTGACGGCCAGGTTCAGGTGACTGGCGGCCCAATTCAGAGGCAGATAGTCGCCATTCTGGCGGAATTCTGACAATTGCGACAGGGCGAGAGCCTGTCTGCCTGCCCGTAACTGGTCTGGCTGGCTGTGGAGCGGCATTGAATCACGTCGATCTCAAGGGCGACGTCGAGTGGAATTCCGATCGGGGTCTTGACTGAAGATCGATCGGTCAGGAGTTTCTGCTGGTTTACGGATCAGATCTATCTCCAATTTGAAGATTGGACTAGCTTTAGTGATCGATTGGGCGTGTCCAAATCGCAATTCCTTACAAAGTCTGGAAACTGTTATGTTCCTGTGGGCTATTACACTCACCTCGACAGCGGTTCTGTACTGGATCTATGACGGTTATGGCCGAGCGTTGTCAGCAATCAACGGACTGCGGAAATTTATTCGTGGTTCAGTTGGGCCGGCAGAAGCAAAATGCGATGACCAGACCCTGCCGACGATCACAGTGCTTTTGACGGTCCACAACGAGGAGTCAGTGATCCGTCAGCGTATCGAGAATCTTTTGATGTGCGAGTATCCGCCGGATCGGCGATCGATTGTTGTCGCATCGGACGGTTCCACTGACGCCACAACGTCGATCATTCGCAGTTTTTCTGATCGCGGCGTGCGCCTGCACGAAAGCCCTGGTCTTGGTAAGACGGCGACTCAGAATGCTGCCATCAGCACTATTGACAGCGACCTGATTGTGTTTACCGACGCGGATGTCACGTTTGAGCCTCAGTTCCTCAAGATTGTCGCCCGACGATTCAGCAATCCTGACGTGGGCGCAGTCGATGGGCGTCTTCTTTACGGTTCGCAGCCGACGCTCGACGTGCAGGCATGCCAGGGGCACTACTGGAACTATGAATTGCGTCTGCGGGAGCTGGAATCGCAACTCGGGATTCTGGCAGTGGTTGCGGGAGCCTGCTTCGCGCTTCGACGCAGCCTTTTTTTGACTATGAATCCCGCAATCGGTGAGGACTGTATTGTTCCGCTGGACGTTGCGGCACAAGGGTTCAAAGTTCTGCACGAACCGATGGCTGTCGCGTGGGCGCGAATGGAGGACGACGAAGCCATGACCATGCGACGGCGAATACGTATGACACTGCGAAACTGGCAGGGCACATGGACGCGCCGTGAATTGCTCAATCCATTTCGTTCGCCCGGCTATGCCGTGGCACTGTGGTCGCACAAACTCCTGCGATGGCTGTCGCCCGTTTTTCTGGCCACCGCGACCGTCTCGTCAGCCTTGCTGCTGGCGACTCAGCCCTCATTCCTCACCGTGGTGGCATTCGTCCCGTTTGCAATGCTGTTTGCATTGGCAGCCCTTGGCTGGTTTTTACTGAACCGCAGCTTCAGAATTCCCGGTGCAGGCACGGCGTACAGTTTCGTGCTTGCAAATGCCGCATTTCTGGTTGGCGTGTGGCGCGCGATGACAGGACACCAGATTCACGCATATCGCAATGGTTAAGCTTGCACCGGATTCTTTCGGTGTTCGGAAGAATTGGATTACGACCGCTTCTCAGCGATCACGACGGCACCCGGTGCCAGGAATACGCCCATCGTTTGCCAAAGTGCAATCCCGATGCCGAATGACAGCTTCACCATCAGGCTGGTATCATCACTGTGCAGAGCACCTTTCGGCGATGCACTGACGACGTTGAAGCCCGTTTTCTTCAGCAGTTCCAGCAGACTGCCAATCGGCATTGAAAAACGATGATCGTTGACGGCTCGCCGCAGTACTTTCTGGCCCCGCTCCGGTGACAATTTCTGCAGTCCGGCACCAACGGTTGCCAGCCACGACTTATCGACCACGCGCATGACCAGCAGACCGCCGTCCTCCAGACGCTCATGAATATTTCTGAGTTCCGCAGCCTGATTCGGCCAATAAATATTGGCATCCAGTACGGTAATGAGATCAAAGGTCTTGTGAGATCCATGGAAGTCCCGGATTTGTCCGCAGCACTCGGCTGACATGCCACGCGATTTAACGAAGTCCACCGCCTGCGGAACAATATCGAACCCACTGACTTCGAAACCTGCGTGCGTTGCGACTTCCATGAATCCGCCGTACGCGCATCCGACATCCAGCAATGATTTCCCCCGGGGCTCGGTATGTTTCAGGATTTGAGCAAGAATGGATTTGTACATTCTCTGTTTGAACGTATTCAGTTGTGCGCCGTGCTCAGCATCGCCCCACGTCATTTGCTGGGTGTGACAGACTTCACTTTCAAGGCTGTAGCTGCCGTCCATAAAATATGAACGACAACAATTGCAGCGCAGCCATTCCGTTTCTCCTCGCGCGTTCACAAATTTCCAGACGCGACCCGCCAGCGTTGATGCAGCTCCGCAGGCCGGACAAATGTCCGTCTGGGGCGGAGATAAAGTTGATTGATTTGACAAAGCTATAGACATAGGGACCTCTATTCTGTTGCATCAGGAATCGCGACAAGTTCCTGCTGCCATTCTCCGAGTGGAATGTGGCTGGCGACTGCAACAACGTTGCTGCGGTCATCCTTAAAGTAGAAGCAGCGGAAGCCGTGTGCCTGAAGTAATTTGAACACCTCGGCCGAGCAACTGCCAAACTTCTGAAGCGTATGTTCCAGGACTTCAATGTAGATGCTGTCGACCTTGTGCAGGATTGCCTCAGCCCCCCGCAGAACGTGCATTTCAAAACCCTCGACATCAATTTTCATGACAGCAATTCTTGAAATCGAATGTTCAGGAACCAGACTTGCAAGAGTCCTGCATGGAACTTTGATTCCGGAATCAGCGTTCAGCGCGACGCAGTTGTTGTCGTCCTTCCGGCTTTCATCGGTGAAGTTCACGATTCCTGCCTCAGCACCCAGCGCAATGTTGAGACTTGTCACGTTCGTGCAGTGATTAATAGCGATGGTCTTCTGCAGATGTTTGAACGTCTGTGGATGAGGTTCCACGGAAAATACATGCCCTGTTTCGCCGACTGCCAGTGAACCTGCCGCTGTCACACAGCCGATGTTTGCCCCGACATCGATGAGAGTGTCGCCTGGTTTCAGAAAGTCATGTACAAATTCCTCAGCGCGATCAACATGATTCGGTTCCACCCACAGGGTCAACGCCATATTGCTCTTCGCAAAAAACGGAATTGTGTATTGAGAACGTTTCATCTGAATCCGCTCTGAGAATCCG
>Ga0209702_10000759_pt1 | contig 66998 bp, 49 predicted proteins | sample FRY01_FD_187210 | JGI IMG/M metagenome (GOLD analysis project Ga0209702, IMG submission 187210) | Freshwater microbial communities from Lake Fryxell liftoff mats and glacier meltwater in Antarctica - FRY-01 (SPAdes) (version 2) | ecosystem: Environmental > Aquatic > Freshwater > Ice > Glacier... | reverse complement strand
ATGCGATGAAGAAATTCAACGACGCCGGGAAAGAGCACGAGGAGTTCAAGCTGCGCCTCGAGAAGACCAAGGCCGTCGAACTCGCCGAGATCGCGGTGCGGGCGACGATCGCGGCGAAACACTCCGAGATCGTGGGTGAGGCGCTGAAGAAAGCGCGCATCGACATCGTCGGTGGTGACAGTGCCTTCTTCGAGCAGATCACCCGCTCGATCGGGCAGGGCAAGGCGGTTGATCGACTCCTCGAAAACAGCACGACGCTCTCGGACGTGAAAGAGACCTTCTTCAACGGCGATCCCGAATACTTTCGCAGCCAGTTGCGCGAGTGGATCGACCTCTTTGGTGTCACGAGCGAGGACCTGAAGAACCTCACCGTCTCCGCTCTCCTCACCCGTCTCATGGGGGAGTCGGGAGACGGTGCGACAAAAGGGAAAATCGGGACGATGCTCAACGCCGCGAAGCGATTCGGGATCGACGGCGAGACCGCCGGGGCAGCGCTGAAGCGGTTGGGGTGAGGGGGGTGCAGGAGTGCGCTACGAAGAATTAGCCGGACCGCGGGCGTCCCGCCCGCTTCACTAGTCCGCCAGAACTACCAGAAAAGATCCCGCATGCAAAATGCCCAGCACGAAGAACCAACAAAGCCTCATCGAGGCTGGCATTCCCGTGGTTATCTTCCCCACTTCGATCAACCCTGCCTCATTCAAAGTGTCACGATCCGTCTGGCTGATTCCCTTCCCGCGAGCTTGCGCGAGCAGTGGGAGTCGGACAAGGACGAAAGAGAAAGATCCCGTCGCATCGAGCAAGTTCTCGACCGCGGGTATGGAGCCTCACACTTACGCCATCCGAATGTGGCCGAACTAGTGGAGAACGCATTGCTCCATTTCGACGGCGAGCGCTACCGGATGCTGGCCTGGGTCCTCATGCCGAACCATGTTCATTGTGTCTTCGAAATGATGGACGGCTTCCCGCTCTCAGGGCTGCTCCATAGTTGGAAATCCTTCACCGCTCACGAGGCCGCGAAGTTAGTTGCTTTCGAAGCGCCTTTCTGGTGGGAGGATTATTACGACCGCTACATGAGAGATATTCGTCACTACGAAGCGACCGTTCGATACATTCACCGAAACCCGTGCGCCGCCGGCTTGTGTACCGAGCCGCACGACTGGCGTTGGAGCAGCGCGAGACGGGGAGAGATGCCGACGCTCTCGAAGGTCATCATGCCGGATGGGCGTTTTCGTGAAAGGGACGACGGCGAAGAGTCGGGCTTGAGAAGCGCGCGGGACGCCCGCGGTCCGGCGGAGATGGTAACCTTGTAAAATCCACCATGCCGCCCACCCCCGCATCCTCCTCCCCATCCGCGCCTGACCGGCTCGAGGGCGGGGCGTATGAGATCATTCGCAGCCGTCTCGCCGGTCACGGGGCGGAGCTGCGGACGCGACTGGGGAAACTCAATGTCGAGCGGCAGGCGGTCTTCGGGGCGATCGACTCGGCGTTGCTTGCGACGGAGCGGGTCTACACGACCCATGCCTGTGTCCCGCGGGACATGGTCGCGGTGGGCGGGAATCAATTTCTTTTCGGCTACAACGTCCAGTTCGGGCTGAAGTCCACCACTGCTCTCGAGGATGTCTTTGCGGTCTACCAGTACGACCCGGCGAGCCACGCTTTCACCGACATCGGGCTCGAGCTGATCTCTGATCCGAAGTTCGCCGAGGACTTTGCCTACCTTTACAAATACTACCGCGAGACCAGTTTCCTCAAGCTCCACCGCATCGGCATCCATCTCTATATGGTCTTCCGGGTCGGCAAGAGCGTCGAGGATGTGAAGTGTTTCAAATGGCTCGTGCGCGACGACGGGCTCGAGTATCTCGGCAACCGCTTTGATCATGAGTATCGCTTTCCCCCGCAGCAGGAGTTCGAGTGGAAGCGCGCCCATCGCGACATGCACCGCGAGGGCATCCACCCGCATATCTCGATCGAGGACCGGCTCTTCGTCGAGACCGTGGGCGGCGATCTCACGATCAAGGTCGAGGACAACACCGCGTCCGGCGAGGGCATCTACGCCGAGGATGTCAGCCACCGCGACCAGACTCTCGACGACGCCGAAATCCACTACGCCATCGTCGGCAGTCTCATCCTATTGAAGATCCTGCCTTATCAGGAAAAACAGTATCGCTACCTCGTCTACAACGAAAAAGTCCGCAGCGTCTCGAGGATCGACAGCATCGCGACCTCGTGCGTTCTCCTGCCCGGCGATCACGGGATCATCTTTGCCGATGGCTACCATCTCCAGACCGGCGAGACGAAACGCTTCGACAGCGGGCTCAACGACATGCTCTTCGAGCGCCGGCTCGCCTCGCCCAACGGGGAGGACTTTCTCTACGTCTTCTACAATCGCCTCACCGGGCTGAATGTGCTGATGTCCTACAATCTCATCAGTCAGACCGTCGAGACGCCCATCCTCTGTCACGGCTACTCGATCTTCCCCGACGGCGAGCTCGTCTACTTCCGCGCCGACGAGGAACCGCAGAAGCATCATACCCTGCAGGTCTGGCGCACGCCGTTCATGGAGGGGCGTTTCCGGGCCGCCGAGCAGACCGACAGCTACCTCTATAAAATCGGCAATGCCGATCTCGTGCGTTGCATGGCCGAGTGTCACGAGATCCTCAATCTGCTCGGGAAAGACGATACCTACGCCGATCTCTACATCGATCTGCGGAAACGCTCCGGAGACATTGCCGACGCCTGGTTCTGGGCCGGGCACGAAGCGGCCTTCGATCTCAAGTCGCCACTCATCGAGATCAAAGGCGCCGCCGACTCTGCGATCAGTGAGTTCGACAAAGTCATCCGTCTGCGCCAGGTCGCCGCATCGGAGACTGATCGAGTCTCGAAAAAGGCAAAGTCCCTCGCTGCGGCCGCTTGCTCGTCGCGGCCCGACGACATCCTGACATTTGTGCAATCTCTCGCCGGTCTGCGTGCGGTGCGGGGCGAGATCATTTCGCTCGGCGAGGTGCGGTATGTCGATCCTGCCGCCGTCAGTGCCCTCGAGAAAACGGTTTCCGAGGTAGCCTCGGTCGTTTCAGCGCAGTGTGTCGACTTTCTCCTGAAACCCGGATCGCTCGCGCCTTACGAGAGCCGGGTTGCGGTGCAGGAGTCCGCCATTCCGAAAATCGCGAAAGTCACCGAGGCGGACGAATCGGGCAAGGCGCTCGACAAAGCCGGGACGGAGCTCGAGATGCTCATCGAAGTGGTCGGCAATCTCAAGATCGACGATGCCACCCAGACGACGCGGATCATTGAAAATATCTCCACCGTCTACGCGACCCTCAACCGCGCCCGTGCTGCCCTGCGTTCGCGCCGGCAGGAACTCGCGAAGAGCGAGGGCGCGGCGCAGTTCGGCGCGCAGATTAAGCTCGTCGATCAAGCCGTCGCGAACTATCTCGACCTCTGCGACCTCCCCGAAAAGTGCGACGACTACCTCGCCCGCACGATGGTGCAGCTCGAGGAACTCGAGGGGCGTTTCTCCGATTTCGACGAATACCTCGAGCAAGTCACGGCGAAGCGCGACGAAGTCTACAACGCATTTGAAGCGAAGAAGCTCGCCCTCGTTTCCTCCCGCCAGAAGCGCGCCGGAGCCCTCGCCAAATCGGCCGATCGCATCCTCGCGACGATAGGCCATCGACTCGCGAGCTTTGACGAGGTCACCGCGATCAATGCTTACCTCGCGGGCGACCTCATGGTCGGGAAAGTCCGCGACATCATCGGGAATCTCACCGCGCTCGGCGACACCGTCAAAGCTGATGACATCCAGACCCGCCTGAAGACGCTGCGCGAGGATTCGGTGCGCCAGTTGAAGGACAGACAGGAGCTCTTCGTCGGCGGCCGCGATGTCATCCAGCTCGGCAAGCATCGTTTTTCGGTGAACCGTCAGGAGCTCGAGCTTTCCCTCGTGCCGCGCGACGGCGGCATGTATTTTCACCTCGCCGGGACGAACTTTTTCGAAGTAGTGCAGGATGAAACCGTCCTCGCCGCACGCGAGTTCTGGGAGCAGGAAGTCATTTCGGAAAACGCCGGAGTCTATCGTGGCGAGTATCTTGCGTGGCGGTTTCTGCGTGAATTGGAAGAGCGCGAGGGAGATGCCACCGGCACCTGGCTCGCGCTCGATGACGGGGCCCGGCTCGAGCAGGTGCAGCAGTTCATGTCCCCGCGTTATCGCGAGGGGTATCTCAAGGGCGTCCACGATCACGACGCGAATCTCATCCTCACCCGCCTCGCGACGGTGCATCGGGCGATCGGACTGCTGAGGTATGCGCCCGCCGAGCGTGCCCTGGCGCTGCTGTTTGAAACGGGGTGGAAAAGTGAGGCGGATGAAAGATCGCGGCTTGCGTCAAAGGTGAGATCCTTCGGCCTGATGCGAAAGCATTTCCCCGGCGATGGAGGACGCGGAGAGGCGGGTTATGTGGAAGCGCTCCGACAGGGACTGGCGGCTTTTCATGCGGAGCGGGTTGCGGTGATCCCTGTTTTTGCGGAAGCCGACGCCGATCTCGCGGCGCAATATCTTTTTGCCGAGCTGATCAGTGAGAGTGCCATGGTCATCTCGCCCGAGGCGGCGGAAATCATCAAACGATTCCAGCACACTCTCTCACTGAAGCGACTCGAGGGCGCTTTTCAGGAAGCGCTCGGCGGAGTCGCGGAGGATCCCGTGGCGAGATTTGAAGTGACCTGTGACTGGATCGAGGGCGCACTGGAGGAGGTCGGGGTTGAGAAGCGGGCGGGACGCCCGCGGTCCCGGGTCGGGTCACCCGTGTCGGTTGATTATTTGGCCGAGGCGGCGGTGCATTTGGTGAGAGGCAAATTTGAAATCACTGCGGTGAAGCCCGTCGAGGCGGCGGCTCGTCTCGACGGTCTGCGCGGCGAGCACGGGCGGATCACGGAGGGTGGCTACGCTTTTGACTACCTCGACTTCTGCCGCCGTCTGCGCCGCTATCTCGCCGTCGACGCGCCGCAATTTGAAGCCTGTCAGGCCGCCAAAGTGGCGCTGCTCGAGTCGCGTCGGGCGGCGATGCGGCTGGGCGAGTTCAAGCCGGTCGTGATGGCCGCCTTCGTGCGGAACCGGCTCCTCGATCATGTCTATCTGCCGCTCATCGGGGACAATCTCGCGAAGCAGATCGGCACCGCCGGGCCGGACACGCGGGTGGATCGCTCAGGGATGCTGCTGCTCATCTCGCCTCCGGGTTACGGAAAGACGACGATCATGGAATATGTCGCGAACCGGCTCGGACTGACTTTCGTGAAAGTGAATGGTCCGGCTCTCGGTCACGAGGTGCGCTCCCTCGATCCCGAGGATGCCCCGAACGCGAGCGCCCGCGAAGAGGTGAGAAAGCTCAATTTTGCTCTGGAGATGGGGGACAACCTCATGCTCTACGTCGACGACATCCAGCACACCCACCCGGAATTCCTGCAGCGATTCATTTCTCTCTGCGACGCCCAGCGCAAGATCGAGGGCGTCTGGAACGGCCAGCCGAAGACCTACGACCTGCGCGGGAAAAAAGTCTGTGTGGTCATGGCGGGGAATCCCTACACCGAGAGCGGCGGCAAGTTCCGCATCCCTGACATGCTCGCCAACCGCGCCGACACCTACAACCTCGGCGACATCGTCGGCGGTCATGGTGGCGACTTCGAAGTGAGCTACCTCGAGAATGCGATGGGCTCGAATCCGACTCTCGCGAAGCTCGCGAGCCGGCATCCCGCCGATGTCCATGCGATCCTGCGCATCGCCGCGACGGGCAGCCGCGACGGCGTTGATTTCGAGGGCAGCTACAGCCTCGAGGAGGTCGAAGAGTTCGTCGATGTGATGCGCAAGCTGATGCGGGTGCGCGACACGATCCTGCGGGTGAATCTGGAATACATCCGCTCCGCCGCGATGGAAGATGCCTACCGCGTCGAGCCGCCCTTCCGCCTCCAGGGGTCTTATCGCAATATGAACCGCATCGCCCAGCGCATCCTCGCGGTGATGACTGACGGGGAAGTCGGGGAGGCGATCCGCGAGCATTATCTGAACGAAGCCCAGACTCGCACGACCGGGGCCGAAGCGAATCTGCTCAAGTTCCGCGAGCTCGAGGGCAATCTTACGGCAGAGGAGGCGGAACGCTGGAGCGAGATCAAACGCAAGTTTTCCCGCAACCTCCTCCTCGGGGGGCAGGGCGAGAACGATCCCGTGACCCGCATCACCGGAGCGCTCGCCACTTTCTCCGAAGGACTCGACCGCATCGAGGCCGTGCTCTCTCGCGCCGCCGCCGATGCTTCTCAACCCGCCACCCTCGCCGAAGTGACGACGGAGCGGCTCGAGAAAATCATTGCCGGACTGCGCGCCGTGCCCGTGGAGGTCGAGATCAAAGTCGTGCCCGTCTACGAGGATCAAAAGCCGAGAGCCGCCCCCGCCCCGGAAAAGGCGAGCGCGAAAAAGGGCAAAAATTTCATCGGAAAAGAAAAGCAACTCCCCGTGGACATCGAGACGACGGTGGAACAGGGAAGCCGCGTCGAGGAAACGGAATCCGAAACCCAGGAAACGGAATCCGAAACCCGCCCGCCCGCCGAGAGATGAAACAACGACTCCATCAAATCATGAAAAATCCCGGCTACCCTGTCATTCCGCAAATCGGAGTCGCCCTGCTCGCCCTCGCCTCGGCCGCGACTCCGCTGCGCGCGGACGAGGAGGGAAAACCCCGCCCTGAAGAGGAAGCCATAAAAGACAAGCCCTAGCGCGAACGCGACGCCTACAAACCCAAAGCGGAGGAAGGCGCGAAACGCAAGGAAGGTGAAGGCGACAAACCCGCTCCCGGAAAGGCGGAGAATCGGTGAGCGGCGCATCGCGGGACGGCAGACAGGAATGTCTGCCCCATCCTGGAGCCGCCGCAGCGGATAATAACCCGTAGTGGTGACGTCCACGTCGCCACTCGTCGGGCTTGGGCGGTGGCGACCTTGGAGGTCACCACTACCGGGAACCGGCGCGTGACTCGAGGGAGCGCGAACATCCCTGATCGCATCGGGGCACAGTCCTCACCGCACGCCCTCGACTTCGAGATCGATGGCGTAGAATCCGGTGCGGGCGGTGGCGTAGAGCGTTTTGCCGACGAGCAGACAATTTGCGGGGCCTTCTGGGACGGTGACTCGCATCACTTCTCTGCCCTCGGGGGAAAAGGCGATGACTTCATTTTTCCAGGTCACGTAGAAGTTCCCGAGCTTGTCCATCGTCATGCCATCACTTCCGACGGGGGCGATCTCGCGTTTGTTACTCAGCTTGCCCGGCTCGGCAACGTCGTAGGCGTAAATCTTCTCGGCTCCCGGATCGGCGATGTAGAGGGTGCGGCTGTCGGGGGACATGATGACCCCGTTCGGCTTCACGAGATCGGCCGCGACCCGGGTGAGCTTGCCGCCCTTGTCGATATAATAGACCGCCTCGACATCGATCTCGCGATCATCGCCCGTGCCGTAGCGGGGATCGGAAAAGTAAAAGCCGCCGGTGCCATCGGGGACGACGTCGTTGGGGCTGTTGAGTTTTTTTCCTTCGAACTTCTCAGCGATGACGGTGACCTTGCCTTCGAAATCGGTTCTCGTGACGCGGCGGGCACCACCCTCGCAGGCGACGAGGGCGCCGGCCGGGGTGAAGAAAAGCCCGTTGGCCTTGCCGCTTTGCTCGCGGAAGACGGTCGTCTTTTTCGTCGCGGGATCGTAGACGTGGATGCGCTCGTTCGGGATGTCCGAGAAGTAGATCTTACCGTCGGGCGCGAGGGCGGGGCCTTCGGTGAACTTGAATCCGTCGGCGAGCTTGCGGAAGGCGGCTCCTTCTTTCACGAGCGGACCCTCGTGGGTGTAAGCCGGTGCGTCGGGGGTGCGGTAGTCGGTTTTCTCGCCGAGATCCTGGATCCTGACATTGCGATAGAGGACCTTGAGGGATTCTTCCCGGTTGCCGATGCCGTGGACCTGCAGGGCGATGAAGCCGGTCGCGGTCATCTCGTCGCCGTGGTCGGCGGCTGGGACGCCGTTGATGAAGGTGCGAATGCGGTCGCCGACGGCTTCGATGCGGTATTTGTTCCAGTCGTTCTGTTTAAACGCATATCGCGCCGCCGGATTGGCGGAGAGATCGTTGAGCCAGCCGCGGCGCCCTTCGTCGTAGATGCCGCCGCTCCATCCGCGGTCGGCGGGATCGATCTCGACCTGGTAGCCATGGACCTGTCCGTCTTTATAATCGGGGAGACTGTTAGAGCGAATCTGCACGCCGCAGTTGAGGGTCGGGTCGACCTTGTATTCCACTTCGAGGATGAAGTTCGCGTAATTTTTATCGGTGCAGAGGAAGGAGTTCGGGGTCTTGGGAACGGTCGTGCCGACGATGACGCCGTCTTCGACGCTGTATTTGGCGATCCCGCCGCGCTGGATCCAGCCGTCGAGATTTTTTCCGTTGAAGAGATCGACCCACTGGCCGGGCTCGTCGGCGCAGGCGAGGAGGGGGAGCGAGAGAAGAGCGAGCAGTAGTTTTTTCATCGTCGGGTGGAATGGGGTTTCGAATTCGGCAGGATGGCGGATTACCACGAAGAGCGCGGAATGACAAGTGATTCCGACTACGGCATGGAGGCCATCGAGACCGCAGGAAGGAGGGAAAAAGGAGACTTTGATGAAAAATAGTTGAGGTTAGATCGTCTAGCAGACTGTCAGGTGATCGACTTGACCCTCCTGACTCCTCCCTTTCCCCCTGCCTTTTTTTCAATGCCAGCCCTCGATTTTCCTGTTTCCGCGATCCAAGACCCGCTGCGAGTGTCGGGCAAGTTTTTCCGGGCGGGGAACGAGGTCGTGATGATACGGGCGGTGACCTTCGGCCCGTTCCCGGCAGGGGCTTTTCCCGACGAGGGACGTGCCCAGCTGGGGCGAATCCGTGATCGGCTCGGGGCCAATGCGCTGCGTCTCTACGAGATTCCCTCGCTCGAGTTCATGCACGCCTGTGCGGAGGCGGGGCTGCGGGTCTTCATCACGATACCGTGGTCACAGCATATCGACTTTCTGAGCGAGCGCAGTGCTCTCGCGGCGGCGGATGGGCTGCTCCTCGAGACGGTAGAGCGCTTCCGCGGGCATCCGGCGCTGGGCGGGTACTTCGTTGGCAACGAGATCGAGACGACGCTGGTGCGCTGGATGGGCGCGGCGCGGGTCGTGGAGCAACTCGAGCGCCTCATCGATCTCGGTCACATGAACGCGCCGGGGACTCTTTTTGCCTACGCCAATTACCCGAGCACGGAGTATTTGCTGCCGCAGAACCAGGATTTTGTGGCTTTTAATCTCTATCTCGAAGGCGAGGCCGAGCTGTCCTCCTACCTCGCCCGGTTGCAAAATCGGGCGGGAGACAAGCCGCTCTTTATTTCCGAGTTCGGTGCCGATGCCCTGAGGCACGGGGATCTCGGGCAGGCGGAGATCCTCGATCGCTATCTCGAGGCGGCGGGGAAATCGGGTGTGGCGGGCTCGACGATCTTCGCGTGGAGTGATCACTGGCAGCGCGGGGGCCAGACCGTGGAGGGCTGGGAGTTCGGCCTGACGAGGCGCGACCAGACCGAGCGCCCCGCCGTCGATGTGGTGCGCGAGTCATGGGGGCAATGGGAAAAGCCGTCGGATTGCCTGATCCTGACAGACACGCCCAAGGTCTCGGTGATCGTCTGCACTTACAAGGGCAGTGCGACGCTGGTGGAGTGTCTCGACTCGCTCGTGGCGCTGAATTACCCGGCGGTGGAGTTGCTCCTCGTGAACGACGGGGCCGATCCGCGGGTCGAGGATCTGGCGATGTCTTACGAGGCCATCCGCTATCTCGCGGTGGAGCATGGCGGTCTTAGCGCGGCCCGCAACACCGGCGCGGGCGCCGCGACGGGCGAGATCCTCGTCTACGCTGACGACGACTGCATCGTGGAACCCGACTGGTTGAAATGGATCGTGCAGCTTTTCTCCGAAGACCCGAAGATCGGGGCGGTCGGGGGTCCGAACATCCCGCCGCGGGCGGAAACGGCGGCCCAGGCGAGAGTGGCGGCGGCTCCGGGAGGACCGGTCCATGTGCTGCTGAGCGATACGAGGGCAGAGCATCTCCCGGGCTGCAACCTCGCGGTGCGGAAGTCGGTCTACGACGAGGTGGGCGGATTCAATCCGATCTTCCGCACGGCGGGAGATGATGTCGACTTCTGCTGGCGGGTTCTCGAAGCGGGCTACGAGCTCGGCTTTCACCCGGCGGCTTTTGTCTGGCATCACCGTCGTTTTTCCTATGCCGCCTACCTCCGCCAGCAAATGGGCTACGGACGGGCCGAGGCGCTCCTGATGCCGGTCCATCGCGACCGTTTCCGGGGCGCGGGAGGGGCGATCTGGAAAGGGCAGGTCTATGCCTCGCACGGGATCCGCAACGGCTCATTCGTCTATCACGGCCGCTACGGGCATGAGCCTTTCCAGCTCGTCTATCCGGGGAGGGAGTCGGGACTTTCCGAGGCTTTCCTCCATGTGCTGTGGTGGGCGGGTGTCGTTGCCTTCGGGGTGGGATCGATATTTCTCCCTCTCCTGCTCCTCCCGATGGGGCTGATGATCGCGGGTTCGCTCACGATCGCGCTGGGGCGGGCGGGACGATTGGTGATCGATCCGGAGTTCGACTCGACGAGCTCTCGACTCACCCTCGCCGGACTCATTCTCATCCAGGGCATCCTGCGAAGCGGGACGCGCCTCCTCGGCGGCTGGCGGCAGGTGAATTGGGGCGGCAGCCTGCAGTTCGTCGGCGGTGAAGCGGTCGAAAAGCTGGCCTCGGGCTGGTGGAAGCTCGGGGATGAAATGGCATTCTGGAGCAGCGAGGGTGTCGGCCGCGAGGCGCTCCTCGCCGCCATCCTGGAGCGTTTTCCGGGAGCGGTCGACGATGCGACCGGCAAGACCGATGTCATCCTGAAACACGGCTGGCTCTGGAACTGGGCGGCGGTGACGGTGACGGAGTATCACGAGGAGCAGGGGCGACTCACTCGGCTGCGTCTCCTCGCCCGACCGGAGCGCGTCACGAGGCTGATCGTGCTGCCCCTGCTGCTGCTCACGCCGGTGGCGGTGATGTTAGACTTCGGATTCAAGAGCGAGCTGCTCACGCTGGGTCTGCTCTATCTGGGGGTTTCGATCACCGCGAAGCTCTTCATGTGGCTGCGCCGGCCCCGCTTTAAAAAAATCGCACTGTCGGTGGGCTTGAAGCCGCTCTGAGGACGGGGCCGGAGGCAAGAGGGCGGAGTGACAGGCTCCACCCTGTATGTTGGGGGCCTCTCGTCCCGCAGACAGGCATGGTAGGGAAAGCCCTCCTCCCTGTTTTTGCTCTGGCTGCGGCCGCTCTCACCGGTAGCCCGTCTACCACCCTCGAACAGACCAATACGGAATTTTCGAGACCCTACCGCAAGGCTCCGACGAGTGCCTACTCCGCCTCGCCCCGGGTTGACCCCTACAGCGCCGCCGGAGCCTGGGACGTGAGACAAGGCGGCGGCTCCACGGATATCGCGTATCGCTATTGAGGTGTCGTCCTTTCCTGAAAGTCCCGGCCAGTTCGGCAGGATCCGGCGGAGAATGTGAAAGCGCTCGGCGTTCGTGTGCCTGCGGCGCGGCGCATGTCTCGTTTATCGGCGTAAGACGCTCGGGTGCCGCAAAATCGGTGGGTCGGAATGATGCCCGAGCGGTGGAGCCGGAAGGCGAGAGGATGTAGATGCGGGAAAATGGGAGACTGACGTGTCGCTTCTCTATTATTCACCTGTCCCTTCGAATTCTTCGAATTACGAATCTCTGTCAGTTAATCGCTTGACGATACTGGCTCTCCCGTGATGGAATCCCGCCCTTCTCTAGAGAACTGAACCGAACGATCCAATATGAAACGAGGAAGACTGTTACGAATGGGATGTGTGGCGCTGGCGATCTCTGCGGTGGCTTGTGATCGAGCTCCGGAAACCGAGGCTTCGGCAGAGTCGGCGGCCTCCTCCGAGCCGGAATCCTCATCATCGGTGCCCAAGCCTAGCAAGAAGGCGGGTCCGGTCGAGAATATCGACTCGAAGGAGCGTCTCGCGGCGGTACGACTGGTGGAGGCAGTGGATCCGGTGGCGCAGGAGATTAAAATTTTTCGAGCGGAGATTCGGGGGGCGTTCGATGAAAAGCGCTTTGCCTGGGTCGAGGAGACGGCGGCGGAATTGAGGGGGGACGATCCGGCGCTGTTTCCCGATGGAAGTTGGAAGTTTTTTCATTTCTACGGGGCACTCGACGATCGATTCCACACGGGCGAGGACGGGTTTTTGACGGATCTGGAGACCCATCAAGTGTGGGAAAAGGAGGTGCCGGACTCAATCGCCCGCCGCATTGCCCTGGCGGAATTGATGGTGAGTTATGCCTGGCAGGCCAGAGGCAGCGGCTATGCCCATACCGTGACACCGGAAGGCTGGAAGCTGATGAAGGAGAGATTGGATGCCGCCGGAAAAATTCTGAAGGAGTCGCGTGAGAAAGGTGAGGTGGATGTTTGCTGGTTCAGCACCGCCCTGACGCTCGGGATTGGGCAGCAGTGGGACAAGGGTCTCTTTGATAAACTGGTCGCGGAAGCTCTGAAGGCGGAGCCCACCTATTGGCATATTCAGACGGAGCGCGCCTATTCTCTGCTGCCACGATGGTATGGCGAGGAGGGTGATTGGCAGACGTATGCGCTGGAGGTGGCGGACGCTTCGGAGGGTCTGGGAGATGAGGCCTATGCCCGGATCGTAATGCGGCAATCGGATTTCTACGCCGATGTGGTGCGCGATGGTCGTGCCAAGTGGCCCCATACCAAGAAAGGGATGGAGACGCTGCTGAAGAAATATCCCGAGTCGATCACTCTGCAGAATTTCGCCGCCATGCTGGGAGCCTATGGCAGGGATCGGGAGTTCTCGCAGTTCTGGTTCGAGAAGCTTGGCGACACCTACATCATGGACATCTGGACGAAGCCGGAGAGATTTGTCCACTTCCGCGGTTGGGCGGAGACAGGGCAGTGGTGAAGCGGGGGATTCCTGAAACCGGGGAGAATCGGGTCCGGTTTGTCGGCCTTTCTCTCCTTTGCACAAGCGTCGCTCCGTATGCCGATAGAGATATAGATTGGCCGGGAGACGGGGTCAGGGAGACGGTAACAGTTTAGACGATTTCACCCCGCCCTTGCCGCCGCCGGGAAGAGCATCTCGTGGGCCGTTTCGGGCGGTTCGGTGAGCAGTGCCTCGAAGATATCAAGCGCGGAACACCCTCGCAGTTTCGCCGTCTCCACGATGCTGGCGAAGACCGCAACATTCTCCGATCCGTTGGCGCTGAGCGTCCCGAAGCATACCCTGGGAAGACGGGGTCAGGGAAGACGGGGTCAGGGAAGACGGGGTCAGGGAAGACGGGGTCAGGGAAGACGGGGTCAGGGAAGACGGGGTCAGGGAAGACGGGGTCAGGGAACAGTTTAGTTCATTTCACCCCGCTCTTGCCACCGCCGGGAAGAGCAACTCATGAGCTACTTCGGGCGACTTGGTGAGCAGTGCCTCGAAGATCTCAATCGCGGAACACCCGCGTATTTTTGCGGTCTCGACGATGCTGGCGAAGACAGCGGAAGACGGGGTCAGGGAACGAATTCCGGTCAAGCAACGGAATCAGGGAACCAATTCTCAATCTCAGACTCCCCAACGATCCTTTCCCCGCAACCGCACCCTGCGGCCCGCTTTGGTCTCGGCGGCCGGGATTTCATTCGTGGCTTTGTGGCGTTGCCTTCGGTCCGCTCCGGCTGCCCGCTTAGCCTGTCGTGTGAAACTTGTTTTCGTTCTTCATTGCGGAGGGGGCTCAGACAAAGGCACAAAGGCACAAAGGCACAAAGGCACAAAGGCACAAAGGGACAAAGGGACAGAATCGGATAAGGGGTTTCTCAGCGGTCCGGGCCTCTGCGAGTCGCGCGCGGATGAAGTGGCGCCTCGTTCTGCTTGCCAAAGTGGCCGGAAAACGGAGTCGGGGAACGGAGTCCGCCACGGGTTCCGCTGGCAATGACTTTCGGCTAGAGTCGAAGCTACTTTATTTCGGAGTCCAGCCGCCGGGGAACCGAATCTCTTCCCATTCGTCAAATTCGTTCCATTCGTGGTTCCCATCCCCATGCGGCGGGTGATCGTCTGATCGGTGTCTTGTTGTTTTCAACTACGAATGGAGCATTTTCGAATCCTTACGCCCCCCCATAGCGTGGCATCGGGGCGGGCGGGACGCCCGCGATCCGGCTCACATTCCGGCATTTTCTTCCGGGGTGGTGGCGGGATGGCGCGATTCGGACGGGAAAAAGGACTTGCCTCCCGCTGCTATTGCGAGTAAGTCTCAATATCGGGCGATTGCAGGACGGGAGACCTTCCTTGACCGGTCTCGCTTATGACGCCTCAGTTCAGTAATGAAAGGTAATCAAGAAATCATCGACGCTCTTAACGCCGGACTCACTATTGAGCTCACGGCTATCAATCAATACTTCATCTGCGCCAAAATGTGCAAGGACTGGGGTTTGAACAAGCTGGCCGGTCACTTTTACGCGGAGTCCATCGAGGAGATGAAGCACGCGGAAGAGGTGATCGACCGCATCCTCTATCTCGACGGTATACCCGAGATCGCCCGGTATGACAAGATCCTCGTGGGCGACAGCCCGCAGCAGCAGATCAAAGACAGCCACACGCTCGAGAGCCGCGGGGTCGTCACTTACAACGAGGGTGTGCGTCTCTGCATCGAACTCAACGACGCCGGCACCCGCGATCTCATGGAGCGCATGGTGGTCGAGTCCGAGGAGAGCATCGACTGGGCCGAGACTCAGCTCGATCTCATCACTCGCGTCGGTCTGGAGCGCTATCTTTCCCAGCAATTCGGCGAAGCAGCCGAGAAATAACACGTTTTTCCCATGGACTCATGCTGACCGAAACCGCCACCACTGTCCCCACCTGTCGCTTCGCCACTGCGGAGTCGGCCGGGGGGTTCCTTTGCCATTGTGCGAAGGTGGTGGAGGCCGAGGTGAGCTCGGCGGTGGCTTTCGGGCTTGTCAGTTCGGTCGAGCAGGTCATGGAAGTGACGGGCGCCGGCACGGGCTGTCGGGCCTGCCATTGCCGGATTCAGCGCGTCCTCAACGGTCTGCCGGCAAAGTGCGGGGGCCGATTTGACCTCTGCGGTCAGTGCGGCTGCATCGGCGCGATCTGCCGTTGCGAGGCTGCCTGAGCCTCTCCTTATTTCCCCGGCAGGGTCCAGATCGCATCAAAGGCGGGGGCATCGGGGTGGAGCGCATCGTCGATGCGATCGAGCAGTCTTTTGGCCGGTCCGTCGGCGGGCACCTCGTCGAGAAAACGAAGAAGGTCGCGCCTCGCTCCCTCGAAATCGCCGTTTTCAAACAGGTCGAGGGCGGTCTCGTAGAGCGAGGAAAAGCGAGTCCAGTCGCTGTAGATGCCGGGGACTTTGAGTTCGTGAAGGTGAACGGGCGCGAGGATGTTCTGCACGCGGACCCGGCAGAGTCGTCGGGTCGGGAAGGTGCCGCGGACCTTGGCGGTGGTCTCGCCGGTGATGAGGAGAGAGGTCTTGAGGAACTTCGTCGCACCCTGAACACGGCTGGCGAGATTGACGGCGGTGCCGAGGGGGCCGTACTTGAATTTGCGATGAGTGCCGACATTGCCGACGAGGGCCTCGCCCGAGTTGATCCCGATGCCGACCTCGGTCTCGGCCCCGACGAGGGGACGCCAGACCCCGCTGAGCTCGGGCAGACAGCGCAGGATCTCGAGAGCGGCGCGGCAGGCGAGCTCGGCGTGGTTGGGCTGTTCGTTAGGCGCGCCCCACATCGCGAGGAGCTCATCCCCGGTGTAGTCGACGAGCACGCCACCATGGTCGATGACGATGGTGGAGAACTCGCCCATCACGCCGCTGAGCCAGGCTATCGTCTGGGCGGGACCGAGGCGTTCGCTCACGGCGGAGAAGCCGCGGATGTCGCAGAACATGACGGAGACCTCGGCCTGGCGGGCCTGCATCTTCATCGGATCGGGATTGCGGGCGAGTTCGCGGGCAAGTTCGCGGGTGAAATGCTGTTCGAAGACTTTTTCCCGAAGCCGCTTTTTCTCGAGACTGGCGCTGAGACGGGCCATGAGCAGGGCGGGGCGGATGGGACGGGAGAGGAAGTCCTCGGCTCCGTTCTCGATGCAGCGCACGGCATCCTGCTCCTCTTGCAGGCCGGTCACGACGATGACGGGGGTGTTGCGGAGCTGGCCGCTCTCGCGGAGGCGTGAGAGTACTTCGAAGCCGTCCATCTCGGGCATCTGGATGTCGAGGAGGACGGCGTCGAAGTACTGCGTCGCCATCTGCCGGATCGCCTCGACCCCGTTCTCGGCGAAGGCGAGGCGAAAGCCGTGGGGTTCGAGGAGGCGGCCGAGGATGGCGCGATTCCCGGCGTCGTCATCGGCGATGAGGAGGTGCCCGGCGCTGCCGGGGGTGAGTGTGGTGATATTCGCCTGGAGAGGGGGGAAGTCGGGCTCGGGGTTCTGCTCCGGGGTCATCGCGGTGATGGCCGCAAGGCAGTCCTCGAGGGCGCGCACCGCCTCGGAGCTGAGGTGCAGCAGGGTCACGGGCGGTTTCCCGAGGCGGATCAGTTGGATGATGCCGAAGAGGTGATTGAGCCGGTTGCGGGCGTCGTGTCGGGCGGAGTGGAGGCGCTCGGTCTCCCGGGCGTGGTCGGTGGAGGGCGGGCTGAAGAACCAGATCGGAATCTCGCTTTGGAAAAGGAGTGCCTCTGTTTTGAAATTATCCAAGTCACGGCTGATGATGTCGCCTTTGGCGCCGTAGAGTACGGAGAGGCGGCTCGCGATCCGGCAAAGTTCATCGACGGAGGCCGAGAGGTCGTGCCTTGCGATGGAGTCGGGGTGATTGTCGGTGACTTTGTCCACGGAGGACAGTTTCGTGGAGATCGTGCCCGGTGGCCATGGAAATCTTCAGGGAGCCGGGAGATGACTGAAGTAGTCGCGCCCGTCCCTGACGAGGATTCTACGCTCACTGCCCCCGGAGCGCTCAAGCGGACGCCCGGGCCGGACGTCCCTACCTTTTGGCCGGATGCGGATTGAGCGTCTATCACGGGATGGCGCGTTGCATCACGTAGTCATCCATCACGAAACCGGCTCCGATCTCGAGACAGTCCTCCTGAAAAATTGCGAAACCGGCCTTTCGGTAAAGGGCGATGGCGCGGGCGTTGTGACGATTGACGCGGAGCCCAAGGGCACCGGCCCCGGCGGAGGTCGCGAGCAAAATATAGGCTGCCAGCGCGGCGCTCCCGATTCCGCGGCCTTGCGCTTCGGGGAGGAGGTAGAATTTGTGAAGCGGGCAGACACCGCCATTGACAACCGGACCGGCCGCGAGAAAGCCGACTTTTTCGCCCGCGACGACGATCCAGTGGTAGGAGACATTTTTGACGCCGATCTCGTCGCTCAAGGTCTCTTCGGAATACATCCGGTCGAGCATGTAGTCGATCTGGGACGCGGGGATGATGCCGTCGTAGGCGAGGGGCCAGATGCGGTTCGCCATCGCGCGAACGAGGCCGACCTCGCTCACTATAACAGGAACGAGCGCGACAGGGAGAGGGGGCGGGGAAGGGGCGGCTATCATCGAGCGGATCGGGGCAATCCCCGGTGGAAAAACGAAGATCAGGCAGTACCTTCGGCCCTTGTTTCCTCGTATTGCTCAGTGTCTGTGAGGAGCATTCACATTGACATCCTCCGAAATAGAGCTTTTTTCCACCCCAATCATGAGCGCCGATAACTCCGACTCGAAAAGCCCGATCCTTTCTGTGATCGGGAACGCCTTTCTCATTCTCGTTCCCGTCTCCCTCGTGGTGATGCTGGGCATCGTCGGAGTGGCCTTCATCGGCGGGATGAGGACCAAAAAAGTGGAGGCCACGTCCCCTGTTGCCGCAACTGCCAGTCCTGCGGCCCCTGCTCCAGGAGCGGCCCCGGCTGCTGCTACCGGCACGGAAGTCGCCTCGGCCCCGGCCCCGGCCGGTGGGAGTGCTGCCGGCATCGACCCCGAGGTGATGGCTCTCGGCAAAGCGTCCTACGCCATGTGTGCCGCCTGCCACGGTCCTGACGGGGCCGGGATCAAGGTCGGTACTTTTCTCATGGCTCCGAGCCTGATCGGTTCGAAAATTCTCCTCGGTGATCCCGATTTGTCTCTCCTCGTGACCCTCAAGGGCATCGCGAAGGAAAACATGGACTACATGGGCATGATGGCCTCTCTCGCGGCCGGCCTCGATGACCAGAAAATGGCTGCGGTTCTGACGTACACCCGCAACGAGTGGGGCAACAGCGCGCCTCCCGTGACCGTGGAGCAGTCGGCTGCGGCGCGGGCGAAGTATGCCGACGTCAATGCCCCTGCCGGGGTGAAGCGCACTGAGATCGAGGCGATCGTCGGTGCGCACAAGTGATCGGGTTTTCCCGAGTGGGGGCTTTTTGAGGTGGGAGCGTCTATGCCAAGAAGGGGCGACATTTTTGTTGCCTGACTAGCAGGGCCGAGGGGTGAAAGGCCGCTCGAAATGCGGGACAGGAGTGTCCCGCCTCCTTGGAATTCTTCGGCCGGGGTCGACTCTTTTGCACGCGCTACACCTTTACCGGCGGAACCGGACGGAACTGATTCGACTGCGAGACGTAGCGGTAGCCGAGCGTCTCCATTCTCGCCTCCAGCGCGTCGCGGTCGAGATCGTGGGTCCTGACGAGATCCTCGAGATCTTCGCAGTCATTCCTCAGGGCGGTGTTGACCAGCCCGGGGAGCAGGAGCGGGTCCATCGTCTGAAACGAGCTCAGTTTCATCGGCGGGAAAAGGTGGCAGCGGGTCAGGCCTTGCGCAGGAGGATGGCTTCGGTGTCGAAGTCCCGGTTGAGGATGTCGCTGAGAATCACGACCGGATTCCCCGGCACGACGAGTCCTTTTTCCTTCAGGCAATCGATCGCGCGCCGGATGCTGTCCTCGGGATGGTCGGACATCTCCATCTGGAAGGGCGTCACGGCCCGGTTCATGAGGAGGGAGCGCACCACCGTCTCGTCGGGGCAAAAGGCAAAGATGTCGGCACGCTCGGGACGCTGGTGGGCGGCGTAGTTCGCGAGGATGCCGCGGGCGGTGAAGATGACGAGGCTGGCGTGCTCCAGCGAGTTCGCGAGGACGACGGCGGAGTTCACGGTATGCTGCTTGTCGTTGCTGAGCTCGATCGCCTTGGCGAAGCCGGCCCCGGGCTCGCGCTCCATGCGGCGGGCGATACGGTCGAGGATCTCGATGCACTTCACCGGGTACTGGCCGACCGAGGTCTCTCCGCTCACCATGACGGCGTCGGCCTGTTCATAAACGGCGTTGGCGACATCGGTGACCTCGGCCCGGGTCGGCACGGGATTCTTGATCATGGACTCGAGCATGTGCGTCGCGACGATGACTTTGCGGCCGATGCGGGCGCACTCTTTCACGATGGTGCGCTGCACGATGGGCAGCTCTTCAATGTGAACCTCGATCCCGAGATCGCCCCGGGCGACCATGACGGCGTCGGATTCCTGAATGATGCCGGTGAGGTGCTTCACGGCCTCCTGATCCTCGATCTTGGAGACGATGTAGGCATTACTGCCCCGGGCGAGGAGCTGCTCGCGCAAGTAGCCGACGTGCTCGGCGTCGCGCACGAAGCTGATCGCGACAAAGTCGACCGCGAGCTCGGCGGCGAGGTCGATATCGCGCATGTCTTTTTCCGTCAGAACGGGCAGATTCACCCGGATGCCGGGAAGGTTGATGTGGCGGCGCGAGCCCATCGTGCCGTCGGTGAGGACTTCACAGGTGAGTCGTCCTTCCTCGATGCGGAGGATGCGGACATGGATCTCGCCGTTGTCCACGAGCATGACATTGTCCACCGAGACATCCTCGTGGAGTTTGTCGTAGTTCGTCGTGACGGAGAGGGGGAGCGCGGGTGCGAGCCCGGCATTGCGGAACTCGAGGATGTCGCCGCGGGTGAGGACGAGGTTTTCCGCGAGATCGCCGGTGCGGATCGAGGGCCCCTGCAGGTCGATGAGGGTGGCGACGTCCACCTCGAGTTCACTCGCGACGCTCCGGATCGTGCCGACGAGCTCGCGCGTCCAGTCGTGGGCAGCGTGGCTCATGTTGAGCCGGAAGACGTCCACCCCGGCGAGGAGGAGATCCCGAACCGCCGTCGGGGTCTGGGTCGCGGGCCCAAGCGTGGCGATAATTTTGGTTTTACGTCGCATCGCGATGCTGAAGCTAACGCGACCCTGTGTCCCGCAAGACGGGGAATCAAAGGGTGACGCAGAGCGGGCTGAGATCCGCTCCCGCCCCACCGATCAATTTTCGCCTTTCAGGAGATACTGGAAGGCGAGCACACCGAGGAGGAGGAAGAAAATAGCGATGACGAGTCCGAGGAAGATTTCCATGGGCAAATAGTAGACACAGATTCACAAAATGCCAATTCGAAGATCGTGACACGGGCGTGTTCCGGGATCAGGCGGTGACGGGATTTTTCCCGGTGGCAAGGTTGTCGCGGGTGGATTTCGCGCTCCTCTCACGGAACCAGACGATGACGCCCATGAGCAGGAAGATCCCCATGACCATCCATGATCCGTAGAGAGTGCCCCAGACGCCTTCGGTGAAGCCGTAACTGTGCAGCCCGACCCCGAGGTTGTTGACGCCCCACCAGCTGAAGGTCACGATCATAGCGAGGATGAGGCTGTTCATGTGCAGGCCGATCTCGCGGATCATGCCGCCCATGCGACCGTGGAGGATCACGAGGGTCCAGAGACAGATCATGAGAGCGCCGTTTTCCTTGGGGTCCCAGCCCCAGAAGCGGCCCCAGCTGTAGTTTGCCCAGATGCCGCCGAGGACGGTGCCGACGAGGGAGAAAAAGAGGCAAAAGCAGATCACGCCGTAGTTCATGCGGGTGAGCGACTGGAAGAATTCTTTGTTCGTTTTGCCCATCAGCATCATCACGAAGCGGCCCGTGAGATAGATGATCCCGATGATTGCGGCGACGAGCCCGGCGGCGTAGCCGATGTTGATGATCGTGACGTGGGTGGCGAGCCAGAAGTTCGTATCGAGCACAGCGACGAGCTGGGTGATGGTGTCGGTCGCCTCTTTGGCTTCGTACTTCATCGCGAGGAACATGCCCATGACGCCCGAGACGACGGCGACGAGGGTGCCGATGCCGACCCGGGTAAAGTACTCGATGAGCAGTCCCAGGAGCACGGCCGTGCCGGTGATAAAGAGGACGGTGTCGTAGAGGTTCGTGATCGGCGGGCGCTGTCGGATGATGGAGCGCAGGGTGATCCCGTAGACATCGAGGACGAGCCCGACCAGGGCGAGGAGGCTGGCGATGAGGATGAGGACACCGCCCACCCGGCTCGCCGGGGTGAGCCAGCTGAAGGCCATCACGACGAAGGCAATCACAAAACAGTAGAGCGAATAGGTGAACCACTTGCCGCGATAGAGGGTGACCTCCATCTCCGAATATTTCCCCTCACCGCGCTCATCGGCGATGGTATTCTGGGCGGTGGAAAAGGCCGTGAGCGCTTCGTGGAAGGCGGCTTCCCCTTCCTTCTGCGCTATGACGAGGTTGCGGATGCTGCTGAGCTGCTCGGCGGCCCAGGGACGAGCCGCTTTCGAAGCGAGGCCGTCGAGGAGGACGTCCCCGCCCGAGACCCAGACTTCGTTGTCCTTCTGCTGCGGGGGGAAGAGATTGAGACCGCGGGCGGAGTTGGCGTGGAAGAAAAAGAGCCGGAGCGCGCCGGAGAACATGAGCTCGTCCTCGGACTCTCCCGGCTGCTGGCGTATCGTCTGGACGAGTTGCTCGAGCGTCATTTCGGGCATCTTGTCGAGCATCTCGACGGTGTCGAGCTTCTTGGCGAGGTCGGTGAGTTCCTGCGGCAGGATGTTCTCGTTCACCAGCATCTCGCCCTGGCGGGCAAAGCCGAACTGGCCAACGAGGTATTCGAAGGAGCTGATATTGCGTCCGAGCGTCAGGATCATGCCCTCGATGCGGTCGAGTTCGTACTGCGGGTCTTTTTCGCTCTTCTCGTGCTTATCCTGCTTCTCTGCATACTGGGAGCCGAGCTCGGCGAGCTTGGCGCGTCCGGTGACGAGTTCGTTGTAGGAGTAGCGGTCGCGCTTCGACTTGGGCGAGACGCCAATCTGGACTACGGCAGCGGAGTCATCGACGATGAAGATGGGGATGTCCTTCGCTATCTGGCCGCGAAAGAGCACGTCGAGGAGCCACGCGGCGTAGTGGATGCTATGAGTCTCGCCGTCCTGCGTCTGGAACGAGACATTCGACTTGCCGCTGAACTGCAGCAGGGTGAAACGGGCCACGGTGTAGAGAGGTTTCACCCGGCCATCCTGCTGCACGAGGATGTTTTCAAAGGTGTGGACCGTTTCGTCCTCCCACGGGACGTAGTTCTGCAAGGCAGACTTAGGCGCCTCGCGGGCGGAGAGGGCGAGTGGGAGAAACGCTAGGATCGCGAGAGCGAGCAGGGTGGGGGAGGATCGTTTCATGAGAGGGCAGCAGGGCTGAGTTTCTTGTTGCGGGAACGGACCGTGAAATTTACGAGCATGATGACAAAGTGGATCCCGAGACCGATCCCGTTGATGACCAGCGCCCAGAGTGGCCACTGATCGGCGGGATTGTTCGCCACGGCGAACTGGGAGAACATCTCGTCGCCCGGCTGTGAACCGGAGGGACCGAAGGACTCCTGGAAAAAGGTGTAACCGGCGTGGCGCATCGGCTCGTTCATTTTGATCTCGAGAGGCTTGTCAGGCTCGGAGTCCTCGAAGCGGGTGACGCGGCTCTCGTAGTTGCGCGCGGTCATGACGCCGGGGTGACGCTCGAAGATGAACTCATCGAGACGCAAGGTGAAAGGCACCGTCCACGACTTCTTTACGAGCATTGCTCCGTAGAGCTCGTCATTGACCGTGAAGGTGAAAGGCATGGGCTTTTCGCGGGGATCGAAGCGATAGGAACCCGCCCAGAGGATGGCCTCGATCGGGGCACCGCCGTCGCGCGGGCGGAATTCGACGAAGCAGCCCGGCAGATTCTGCTCGGCCTCTTTCGAGGGCTTCTGCGGAGAGAGTTTGAACCCTTCGAGTTCCTTGCCGGTAACGCCGACGGCCATCGGAGCGGAGACGGGGATCGGTGTCGCATTCTTCGAGTAGCCGTTGATGACGACGTCGAAGGGCAGAGACTCGGCCTTGATGACACGCTGCTCATCGGAGCGCATCGTGTCGAGATACTCCGCCGGGTAGATCCAGGCTTTCTCGGCGACGCCTTCCTTCGAGAGCGGCATCACTTCGAGCTGCCACTCGCGGTAGCTCTCGACGCGGTTCGTCGACATGCCGGGGTAGAGGGCCATGTAACCGTCGGTCGAAAAAGCCCAGGTGATGAACCCGCCCGCGAGGAGCATGAGCATGCCGAAGTGGGAGATTAGGAGGCCCGCGCCCTTCCAGCGTTTCCGGACTTTCACGAGAGCCCCGAGGGTCATGTTGATGAAGAGGAAGATCATCAGGAGTAATCCTCCCGGCAGCAACAGCGGGATCCCGAAGACCTTCTCCGTGAAGAAGAAGGAGTGGAAATACTTCACCTTGGCGGCGTGGAGGCCGTTGTCGACCTGACCGAGCGTGCCCAGCAGGGTCACTACGGTCATCAGGACGAAGATCACGGTCGCGAGCCTGAACGAGGTGAAGAAGCGGTAGAGGAGTTGCGGCCAATTGGAAGGAGACCAGTCGATGGGTGCTTTTGCCATGGGTGGAAAATTAGTTGAGATTCACGTCGATGGACTGGGTGAACTGGTCGAAGGCCGCCTCGTTCTTGCTGAGGAGGTCCTTTGGCCCGGTCATTTTCACGAAGACGGCCCCGGCGTCCGAGGAGAGGATGAGCCCGAGGAGACGATAGTTTTCAAAAGTATCCGTCGTGCCCATGCCGGGCGTGTAGCTGCCATCGACGGCGACGAAGCTGGCCTGCTGTCCGAAGAGGGGCTTGGTCGGGAGTGCGGCGACTTGCTCTTCGGTGAGAGCTTCGGCACCCATTTGCGAACGCCAGCGGTTCACGTTGGCGAGTAGCCCCCCGCCGGCGCCGGGGAGGCGGGCGACGTAGCACTCGGCTTCGGCGTTTTCACCGATCGTGAAGTTGATGTCGCGCATCGTCGAGCCCGGTTTCTCGACCCAGCCGGCAGGGGTGTCATAGATGAGCCTGGGCCCGCCCTCGTTTTCACCGGTGCCGGCGGCACTGCCCGCACTGCCCGCGGCAGGGGTGGTCTGGTAGCGAAAGCGTTCCGTGCTCGACTCGGCGAGTTTGAAACTTTTCTCGGAGTCCGAGAGGGATCGTTCAATGAGGCCCGGAGTAACATCTGACTCTCCACACGAGGCGAAGAGAAGTAGCGCAGGGAGGGCGGGAAGGAAGGAGGTAAAAAAGCGTGGCATCATGGGGATCATGCTCAGTGAAGGGATACGACCACGAACACCGGAAAAGTGCTCAAAAAAGGCCGCGATTAAGGGGGTGTTTTCGTCGAGGATGTTCCCCGAATCAAGGGAAGTCGGGAATCAGGGGGTTTTCTTTTCCGGTGCTGGTGCCGGAGCGGGTGCTGGCGGAGGAGTGACGGCGGGAGCGGGAGCGGGAGCGAGCTTTGGAGGTTCCGGTTTCGGCTCGGCCGGCTTAGCGGGCGCGGGAGGAGTCGCGGGTTTGGCGGGTTCCACCTTTTTCGGCTCGGCCGGCTTAGCGGGCGCAGGCTTGGCGGGTTCCGGTTTAGGCTCAGCCGGTTTCGCAGGCACGGGTACTGGCGCAGGTGCCGGAGGTGTCGCGGGTTTGGCAGGTTCCACCTTTTTCGGCTCGGCTGGTTTCGGCGTCTCGGGCTTCTTCTCGGCCGCCTTGGGGGCGTCGGGCTTTTTCTCCTCGGGCTTCGCCGGTGCGGGCGGTGCTTTGATTTCCTGCGCGGCGGGGGCTGCGGGCGGGGCCGGGAGTTCGACTCCGGTGTTGATCTCGAGATTGACGCTGCGCTCAAAAGCCTTGGCGGCGCCGGCATCGACGGCGGTCTGCCAGAGGTAGACTTTCTTCAGGCTCGGGATCTTCGCGAAGGTGTCAAAAATGCCGTCGCTCACTTTCGTGCCATAAAGATTGAGGTATTCGAGCTTTCCGAGAGCGGCGAGTTCGGCGATACCCTCGTCGGTAATGGCAGTGTTCTCGAGGTGGAGCCTCTCAAGCTCACGCATGAGGCGGACAGACTTCATGCCATCATCCGTGATCTGGCTGCGGGCGAGGTCGAGCCAGACGATGCGCTCGGCCACGGGCTCGAGGAGCTTGAGCTGCTCGTCGCCGAACTCTTTGGCCGCGTTGATGACATTGACGCGAAGCCGGTCGTCCTCGGCCGAGATGGGCATGAGAGAGAAGTGGTAGCGCTCCGCCGCCTCATTGACCTCTGTCATACGGGCGGTCTGCTCTTCGGGGGAAAGAGTGCTCCAGACGCTTTCGTAGGTGGCCAGGGCGGTCTCGGCGACCTCCTTCCGCGAGTCGGCGTGGATCGCGGCGACTTCGAGAGCGGTCGCTGCGATAGTGGGATCCTCTCCGAGTTGGGCGATGGTCATCTCAGCGGAGGCACCGCCCTTGATCCAGAGGCTTAGCAGCTCGATCTCGGCGGGCTTGAGAGGCTCGCCCTTCGTCGGCATGAAATCCTCGTCGTCTTCGGGCAGGGTCACTCGCACGATGAGTTCAGACTCTTCCGCATTGCCGCGGACCACGGTCGGGGAGTCCGACCCCTCGGCTCCGGCGAGGAGCAACTCGAGAGAGTCCATGCGGAGTTTGCCTTTGATCTTGTTCTCGTTGTGACATTCGTTGCAGGTCTTGTCGAGGATGGGGACGATGAAGTCGGTGTAGACGACTCGATTGCCGATAGGGATTTCGGCCAGTTTTTCCTCTTCGTCGGCGGGCAGTAAGGGCTCGGGTTTGGGTTCCGGCGCTTTCAAGCCGATGAGGAGGGCGGGCTTCAGCGCGGCGGGAGCGTATTCAGTGAGGTAGTCAGGCTCGTGGACCATCGCCCCGCCGAAGTGGCCGCTCGCCATCGTCGTGAAGACCGAGGCGGCGATCGCTATATCGGCGATGAATCGTTTCCCCTTTAGGTAAAAGATGAGCGAGAGCAGGGTGCAGACGACTACGGCGAGGCCAAAGTAGAGGTGTAGATCGAGGGCGCGACCGGCAAAGCCCTCCATATTCATTAGCAGATAACCCGCCACCGTCGCCATGATCGCCCCTAGGAAGGAGAGCCAGAGAGTGAAAGGGACTGTGGCCCTGAGATACGAAAAGGCCGTGAAATGCGAGAGAAACTCCATCAGTGCCGCTAGAAAGATGACGCCGATGGGGAAATGCACGATGAGGATGTGAAAACGGGCCAGAAAGTGGAAAAAACCGCCGACTTCCCCTTCCGCATTGCGGTAGGCGAACCAGATCACCCCCAACACGACCGCCCAGAGGATGCCGAGACCCAATGCGATCTTCACTCCTCCGCGCGACGGAGCCTGGTGCTTGACAAACGTACTCATTTCTGATCTTCGCGCCATGCCATGCAATGGTCAATTCCGTGTTAGCGTGCAATTTTAGGCCGTAACGGGCCATGGATTGTGGACATGGGAGAGGTCCGCGCTCGCTGAAAGAAGAGCAGCCGGAGTTCCGTATCCTGCAAAAGACATTGCGGGGACGGGGAAAAGATCGTAGAAACCGACTTTTCCTCCCCGTCCTGCGACGGTCTGGCGCCACCCCGTTTTTGTGCCATTTTTGCTATGAGCGATACCTCCGGAACCGACAAACATCTTTATTTCATGGGCATCTGCGGCACCGCGATGGGCTCGGTGGCGGCCGCTTTCCGCGATGCCGGCTATCGAGTGACGGGCTCCGACTCGGCGGTCTACGAACCGATGAAGTCTTTCCTCGGGGAGCGGGGCATCGATATTCTCGACGGCTACAAGGCGGACAATCTCCCCCACGACGTCGATCTTTTTGTCATCGGCAACGCCCAGAGCCGGGGAAATCCGGAGGTCGAGGAAGTCCTGCGGCGCAAGCTCCATTACGTCTCTCTGCCCGAGTTGCTGCGCGACCAGGTCCTGCGGGGAAAACGAAATTTCGTCGTGAGCGGCACCCACGGAAAGACCACGACCGCCTCGCTCCTAACTTGGATCTTCGAATCCGCCGGTCGCAATCCGAACTTCGTCATCGGCGGGCTCCCCGGGAATCTGAAGCAGGGCGCGCGCTTCACCTCGTCCAATCTCACCGTGCTCGAGGGCGATGAGTACGACTCGGCCTTTTTCGACAAACGCTCCAAGTTTATTCATTACCTCCCCGAGGTCGCGATCGTGAACAACATGGAGTTCGACCACGCCGACATTTTCGACAACCTCGCGGCGGTCAAAAGGACCTTTGGCCACATGATCCGTCTCGTGCCGGAGAACGGGCTCGCTCTCATCAATGGAGACGATCAGAACTGCCTCGACGTCTTCGAATCCGAGGGGCACTCGCCGATGAAGCGGGTCGGATTCTGCGAAAAATGCGAGGCGCGGCTCTCCGACGTCGATTACCGGGCCGACGGCACTCTTTTTACCCTCGAAGGAGAGCGCTACGGGATCCCGCTCAATGGCGAATTCAATGTCCGCAACGCCGCCATGGCCGTGACCGCCGCGCGATTTGCCGGGGTCAGTCCTGCAGAGATACGCGAGGCGCTCGCGAGCTTCAGCGGAGTGCGCCGCCGTCAGGAAGTTCGCGGGGTGACCGCGCGCAACATCACTATCGTCGATGACTTCGGCCACCATCCCACCGCGATCCGCGAAGCTCTCGCGGGGATGCGCCGCCGCTTCGAGGGCGCCCGCCTCTGGGCCATCTTCGAGCCCCGCTCGAACACGACGCGCCGCAATGTCTTTCAAGATGCGCTCCCCGAAGCCCTCGGTCACGCCGACGGCGTCTGTCTCTCCGCCGTCGCCCGCGCCGACAGTCTCGCCGAGGGCGAGCGGCTCGACACCGACCTGCTCATGGCGACGCTGCGAGCCGGTGGCATCCCCGCTTTTTACGAACCCGACGCCGACGCCATCGTCGCCCGACTAGAAACCGAGGCTCGAGACGGCGATGTCATTATCGTCTTTAGCAACGGCGGTTTTGGCGGCATTCACGATAAATTACTCGAAAAGCTGTAATTTTCGTCATCTCCACTTTCACGGTGCGGCAATCCACCGTAGCGTTCCCTCCTTGAGATTGCCTGCGATCATCCTGGCCGGACTTATCCTGGCGCTGTTCCTCTGCCCTGCGAGGGCGGAGGAGGCCCGCGTCCCTGACACCGCTGTGGCTGGCGAGAGGATCACGGACTTGCAGGCGGCCTATCTCTTCGAGCGTGAGGGAGTCATCGCGATGCAGCAGACTTTCCGCCTCCGGGTGGCGGGCGAGCTTTTCAAACGCGGGCCGGTCCTCAATTTCCTGACCGTCTTTCCGGGGCCGGCCGGACTCATCCTCGACACGGGGATGGAGATCGACTCCGTCCTCCGGGATGGGAATGCCGAACCCTATCGGGTGGAAAAAGGGAACGGATTTCTCAGCCTCCTGATCGGGTCTCCCGAGGTCGAACTCGAGCATCGCGAGCACACCTACACCGTGACCTCGCGGAGCGGGGCGGACTGGCGTCAGGCCGGTGGAGAGTTCGCCGGAGTGGTTGATGTGACGGGATCCTTTCCCCAAGTCCCCATCGACCACGCCGAGATAAAACTGACCCTGCCCGAGGGTGTGAACCTGGTGAAATTTTCCCCTGTCGTCACTGGGTTCGAAGAGCGCCCCGGGTCCGGCAATGCCGGTTTTGACGCCGTCCTGCAGGGCAACAGCGTGACTCTACGGACGACCCGCGCCCTCGGGGAGAATCACTCCGTTTTCCTCAATCTCACCTGGCCCTCCGGCACCTTCGCGATGCAGAGCCAGTGGATGAAAGTCCTGCAGCAACATCCCCGCATCCCTCTCGCGGTCCTCTCCGGAGTCCTCCTCCTCTGGGCCCTCGTGATAATTCTCCTGCGCGTGGCGGACCGCCGGAGCCGCACCTGACAGGGTATCGCGGGCGACCAAAAAGGGTTGATTCATCACTCCCTTTTGCCCTCCAGCGCCTCGAGATGCTGCTGGCGGTATCGCGCCGGGGTCATTCCCGTCTGCACGCGAAAGGCGCGGGTGAAGGCGCTCTGGTCGTAAAAGCCGCAATCCAGAGCGATCGCCCCGGCCGGTCGATCTGTCGCGATGAGGTCCTGGCAGGCGGCGCGGATGCGCTGACGGATGAGATACCGCATCGGCGACTCGCCGAGCAGCTTGTGGAAGACGCGGGTGAACTGCCGCGCCGAGAGATGAGTCAGGGCCGCGAGCTGTCGTGTCTCGATCGCCTCGCGGAAGCGGGTGTGGAGATGGCGCAGGGCCGGCTCCATCTGCTGGAAGGGATGCGCGACACCGCCGACCTCGTGGATGTCGTAGAGAACGATGGCCACCCCGCAGATCGTGCCCGCCGCATCCCGGAGCGGCGCGACCGAGACGACATACCAGTTCAGCGGGCCTTTGATGTCCGGTACCATCTGCGCGAAGTAGGTCCGCGTCTCTCCGCTGCGCATGACCCGCTGATCCTCCTCGACAAATCCAGCGCTGATCTCGCGGGGGAAAAAGTCACTGTCGGTTTTTCCCAGCATCTCCCATTCGTGCTGGAGATTGAAGATTTTCAGGGTGCGGGCGTTCGCGCAGACGAAGCGACTCTCGCGGTCCTTGGCGAGAAAGGCGATCATCGGCAGCGTCGCGAAAAGACTCGAGAGCTGCATCCCGCCGCCGATGCGATCGTAGAATACTCGTTGAAACTGCAGGGCTCGCTCCTCGTCGGTCATGGCTGGAAAATACCAAAGGTTGGCGCTCCACGCCAAGTAATAGTTCCGCCCATTGGACATAGTGTAATCTAATGAGCAAGACCGTCGCCATTTTCGGAGCCAGCGGAAAACTGGGGCGACATGCCCTCGCGGTGCTCGCGGGGCAGCATTGTCAGGTGCGCGCTCTCGTCCATCGCACCCCGGTCGAGGGGGAGAATGTAACCTCCATCACCGGGAGCATTACCGATGCCGCCGCGGTCGATGAGACGGTTCGCGGAGCCGACATCGTCGTGCATCTCGCCACCGCGAAAGAGGATGCCGATACCTTTTTCGACGTCAGTGTGAAGGGCACCTTCCACATCCTCGAGGCCTGTCGGCGCCACGGGGTCGGGCAGTGCATCCTCTTCGGTGGTGACGCCGCGCTCGGGATCTGGTTCTACCCGCAGCCCATCCCCCTCGACGAGAATCACCCACTCACGGCCTACCCGGGCTACTACGCTTTTTCCAAAGTGATGGAGGAGACGATGGCCGCCCAATACTCTGTCCAGTACGGCGTCCCGATCACAGTGCTGCGTTCTTCGTGGGTCTTCGAGGGAACTGATCTGCTCAATCATTTTTCCTTGCTCCGCAACGTCAATCCCGCCGAGCCGGGTCATGGTTTCGGCGAGATCACCGAGGAAGTGCTCGCCCTCGTGCGGGCCGGGGAGGAGCGCATCCCTATCCTGACGGACGCACACGGGACTCCCCTGCGTCGCCACATCGTCCATGTCGATGATGTCATGCAGGCCTTTTCGAAAATACTGGGGAATCCCTCCGCGCTTGGGCAGACTTTCAACATCGCCGGCCCATCCGCCTTCGACTACGGTGTCGCGGCGGAGTATCTCGGGAAAAAGATCGGCCTGCCCACCGTCGCGCTGCGCTGCCCCGACTACCACTCTTTCGAGGTCAATATCACCCGCGCCCGCACCGTCCTCGGCTACGCTCCCGAAAATGATTTTTTCCGCATGGCCGACCGGGCTGTCGGGGAACGATCCTGACAGAAACGAATAATACGACCATCAATGATCTCCAGTCCATCCATCCGTGCCATCTCTAAAAATCCGTGAAAATCAGTGTCTAAAAAGAAACGCTAACACAGATGGCCACAGATTTTCGCAGATGATCACAGATAGGATTTCCATTTAGCTACTCCACCACTCCACCACTCCGCCACTCCATCCCTATGCGCCAATTCCACCACATCGGTCTCCCGACCGACGAGAGCCAGCCCGGCGAGTTTTTCGTCGAGGAAACGAAAGTCTGGGTCACTGACCCTCGCAAACATCCCTACGCCGTCGAATACCTGCGCTTCGAGGCGGAGAGCCCGGTCTCGGGTCCGGTGCGTGACATGCCGCATGTCGCCTATCGGGTCGATGACATCGCGGCCGAGTTGGTCGGCGAGGAGGTGCTGATCGAGCCCTTCGAGCCGTCGCCGAATTTTACCGTGGCCTTCATTCTCAAAGACGGCGCGGTGATCGAGTTCATGAAATTTGAAAACGACAGCGATCTCCCCTGGAAGTGATATGAATCTGAAAGACAAAGTCATCCTCGTCACCGGCGGCACCTCGGGCATCGGCGAGGCCTGCGCGCGGCATTTCGCCTCACTCGGCGCCCGCGTCGTCATCGCTTCGAATCAGGAGGACCGCGGCGTCGCCCTCGAGCACGAACTCCGCGAGGCGGGGCAGACGGCGAGTTTCATCTACACCGATGTTTCGCAAGAGCCCAGCGTCAAAGCGATGGTCGATCATGCCGTCGCGACCTACGGGCGGATCGACGGAGTCCATTGCAACGCCGGCGTCTGGGGCAAGGGACGTGTCACCGAGTTCGACGACGCGGCGTGGGAAAAGATCATGGGTGTGAATGTGAAGAGTGTCTTCTGGACCGCCAAACACGCCATCCCCGTGATGGAAGAGCACGGTCAGGGCGTCTTTCTCATCACCACCTCGGTCGCGGCTTTCATCGGCTTCCCCGCCCATGCGCTCTACTGCGCCTCGAAGGGCGCGCTCGAGTCGCTCGTGCGCTGCCTCGCCGCCGACCATGCCGGCAAGGTACGTGTCGTCGGGATCTGCCCCGGCACGATCGACACTCCCATGCTCGCCGCGACTTGCGAGGGCTGGGACAAGCCGGTCGAGGAACTCTACGCCGAAGTCGCGAAAAAGATCCCCGTGCGCCGTCTCGGTCAACCCATCGACATCGCGAAGACCGCCGCGTTTTTGCTAAGTGAAGATTCGGAATACATCAACGCCACCTCCATCATCCTCGACGGGGGGACGATGGCGCTGCCGCCGTGGTAGGAAGAGTTCAAAGTTTTACGTTTTAAGTTTCAAGTTTCAAGTTTTTATGAAGAGAGTGAAGCATGCTGTTTTGGGGTTGGGCTGGTTCGGGGAGAAACATTGTGAGGCCTTGGCGGCCATCCCGAATGTGGAGTTGTCTGCGGTCTGCACCCGCAATCCGGAACGTCTCGCCGAGGTCGCGGGAAAGTTCGGGGTCGCGAAGACCTACACCGATTACCATGAGATGCTCGCCGATCCGGAAATCGAGTCGGTCAGCATCACGACGATGTGGGACCAGCACGCTGATCCGGCGGTGGCGGCGCTGGAGGCGGGCAAGCACGTCTTTCTCGAGAAGCCGATGGCCTCGACCGTGGCGGATTGCGATCTCATCGTGAACGCGGCGAAAGCGGCGAGCGGCTTTTTCATGACCGGGCACATCTGCCGTTTTAATCCCCGCTACGCCGCCGCGAAGCAGGAGATCGCGGACGGGAAGATCGGGAAAATCATTTCCATGTATGCCCGCCGCAATCTGCCCGCCTGGGTCGGGGCGACAGTGCTCGATAAAATCGGTCCCATCATCGGCGACTGTGTCCACGACACCGATCTGATGTTCTGGTTCAGCGAGTCGCGCGCCGTCACCGCCTACGCGCAGACCGTGCAGGTGCGTCAGCATGCCCATCCCGATCTGGGGCAGGTCATGTACCGGCTCGAGAACGGCGCCTCGTGCATCCTCGAATCGGTCTGGTGCCTCCCTGACACGACACCATTCCAAATCGACGAACGCCTCGAGATCATCGGGACCGAGGGCTCCATCTCCATTCACGACACCCATCCGAATCTGATGATCGTGGATAAAAACGGGGCCCGCTGTCCCGACACGACCTACTGGCCGATGATACATGGACAGCTCCGCGGCGCGCTGCGCGACGAACTCGCCTACTTCGTGAACTGCATCGCGACGGGTGAAGCACCCACCGTAATCACCCCCGAAGAATCCCGCGAGGCCGTCCGCGCCTGCCTCGCCGCCGAGGAATCAGCCGCTACGGGGAAGGTAGTAGTGATTGGGTAATACGATGGCAAATCAGCTCCAGCGTCGAGACGGGAAAAGTAGCATGGGCATCCTGCCCATGCATCGCGGCGAGACGAACGAAGGCCGAGCGAGGCTCGATCGCTCCAAAGCGGCCGGCCGGGATCGAGACTTCATCAGAGAGGCCCACCGCCTCTCCGAAACGGTGGAGCAGAGCAGATCCACTCTCATGGATATACGCGCGCCACAACACGATGCATGGGCAGGATGCCCATGCTACATCGCATCAATCGGCCAGCGATCCCGCCAGACGCCCTTCTTCGCATTTCAGCCCGGGCCAGTCCGGCAACTGGTGAATGTATCTCATATTCCCCGCAAATTCTGCGGTGAATATGGTTCCGATTCCCCGCAAACGCAAGATTTCCCCGTTTTATGAAACGACTCTCCCTCCTCCTCTTTGCCCTCAGCTTGTCCGGACTCGTCTCCGCCGCCGACTGGCAGCCCGCCAAAGTCCCAGGTCCGATCCCGGTGAACGGCACTTCGTGGCTGCGCTGCTGGGTGAAACCGCACGACAGTTTTTTCACGAAACACGATCGCAACCTCTTCGAAGAATCAGTCGGCTTCAATTTCAGCGACCTGCCCGGCACCCACGAAGTCTGGGTCAACGGAGTGAAAATCGGGGAGGGGGGCGAGCTGGGAATCCTCCGCTACAAAGTCCCTGTCGGCACGCTCGTGGCCGGCCAATGGAACGAGATCGCGGTGAAGACTTCACCGGTCGACGGTGCGGTCGGCTTCCGCAAGGAGGCACCGTTTCTCATGAACTACTTCTGGGAGTGTATCTTCGAGGGCGAATGGGAAATCTCCACCGGCGGCGATTACACACCCGGGAAGGCCGTCGCCGAAAAACCGGCCCGCGCCGCCTACGAAGAGTTCCGCGAGTCGAACCGTGTCCTCGGCCGCGCCGAGCAGGTCCATGGTACGAAGCTCAGCCCTGACGAAGCCGCAAAAACCTTCACGACGACGGACGGTCTCACCGTCGAGCAACTCCTCGCCGAACCCGACATCGCGCAGCCTTTCCATTTCAGCTACGACGGACGCGGCCGACTCTGGGTGATCCATTCGCTGCAGTATCCCTATCCCGCCGGACTCCGCATGCTCAGCCGCGACCGCTACTACCGCGCCCATTATGACAAGGTCCCTCTCCCGCCGCCGCATCACGATCGCGGGGCCGATCTCGTCACGATCCACGAGGACACCGATGGCGACGGTCGCTACGACTCGCGCAAGGTCTTCGTCGACGGCCTGAACATGGCCAACGCGGTCCTCCCTGGCAAGGGCGGGGTCTGGGTGATGAATTCGCCTTACCTCCTTTTTTATCCCGACGCCGATGGCGACGATGTGCCCGACGGTGATCCTGTGGCGCATCTGGCAGGATTCGGATTCGAGGACAGCCACTCCACCGCGAACGGTCTCGCCTGGGGACCCGATGGCTGGATCTACGGCGGACAGGGCAGCACCGTCTCGTGCCGGGTGACGCGTCCCGGGCTCGATCCCGAGGGACATCCCGGAACCTACTTCGAGGGTTGCATGGTCTGGCGCTATCATCCGGAGACACGCGCCTTCGAGCTCTTCGCCGAGGGCAGCGGCAATACCTTCGGGCTCGAGTTCGATGGCGTCGGTCGTCTCTACTCCGGTCACAACGGCGGCGGGACGCGCGGCTGGCATTACGTGCAGGGCGGCTTTTACCAGATGCAGGGCGTCGATCCCGGCAAGTTCGGTCCGCCCCGCAATCCCTATGCCTTCGGCGATCTGCCGATGATGACGACGAAGGATGCGGTCGTGCGCTTCACTCACTTCGGTGCTTTCGCCGACGGCACCGCTATTCCGAAACCGTTGCGCGGCATGCTCTTTGCGATCGACCCGCTCCACAACGAGATCATCGCCTCGAAGTGGCTGGCGAGAGGCTCGACCTTCGAGACGGTCGATCACGGTGTCGTCGTGAAAAGCAGCGACGAGGCCTTTCGCCCCGTCTACCTCGCCAACGCGCCCGACGGCTCGATCCACGTCGCGGACATGTACGAATACTACATCGCCCACGGCCAGCACTATCAAAACCAGATCGATCCGACGACCGGTCGCATCTACCGCGTCGCGGGGGCGGGGATGAAGCTCGAATCCGACTACGCCATGGTCGGAAAATCATCGGACGAACTGATCACCCTGCTCGGCCATCCGAACAAATGGCACCGCCGCACCGCGGTTCGGCTCCTCGGGGAACGCGGGGACGAGGCGACCGTGCCAAAGTTGAAAGAACTCGCTCTGAACGGCAGCGGCCCCGCCGCTCTTCACTCGCTCTGGGCGCTTTATCAGGTCGCCGGGCTCGACGACGCCACGGCGGAGAAAACTCTCGCCCATGCCGATGCCGCCGTGAGGGGCTGGACGGTGCGTTTGTTAGGCGATGCCTACGGGATCCAGCGCAATCTCGGGCAGCCTCCGGCGCGCACCGAAGCCTATCCGCTCGCGACCAATGTCTTCGACTCCCTCCTCGCCCGGGCCGCCGTCGAACCCGACGCCGAGGTGCGCTCGCAGATGGCCTCGACCGCCCGGCGTCTCGCCAACGAGCAGGCCTTCCCGCTCCTCGCCGCGCTGCTCACTCATGATGAGGATGTCGCCGATCCTTACATTCCTCTGCTCTGCTGGTGGGTGCTCGAGGCGCATCTGCCTTCATCGACTGACGACGTCATGGCCCTGTTTGAAATCCGCGCGCTCTGGGACAAGGCAGTTGTAAAAGAGCAACTCCTACCCCGCATCGCACGGCGTTTCGCTGTCGAAGGGAAACGGCAGGACTTGCTCCATCTCGCGAAGCTCCTTCGCCTCGCCCCCGGACCGGAGCAGGCGGGCCGACTCCTCATCGGATTCGAGGAAGCCTACCGCGGTCGCACCATGACGGCCTTGCCCGGGGAATTGCTCACGGCTGTCGCTGACTCGGGCGGTGCCTCGCTCGGGATCCGCCTGCGCCAGGGCGACGAAGCGGCGGTGAAAGAGGCCCTCGCTCTTGTCGTCGATGCCAAGGCCCCGCTCGATGAACGGCTCCGCTACACCCGCAGCTTCGGCGAGGTCAAACGAGCCGAGGCCGTGCCCGTGCTGCTCTTCCTCGCGACCGGCGATGGCGAGGTCGATTTGCGCCGCGCCGCCTTCGCTTCGCTCGGGGCCTATGACGCACCCGCCATTGCCGCAGAGACTCTGACAAACCTGCCGAAACTTCCCGAAGCGGTGCGTCCCGCCGCCTTCACGCTACTCGGCAGCCGACCGGCCTGGGCCGAATCGCTCATCGCCGCCCTGCAATCGGGCGCCCTCCCGCTCTCGCTCGTGCCGGGCGATGTCGCCGATCAGTTGCGTTCGCATTCCGGGGAAAGCGTCCGCGTCGCTGCGGCAAAACTCTTCCCGAAGGCGGAGACTGCGGGCATGGATTTCAACGCGAAGATCGCGGCGCTGGAGGTGGCTCTGAAGAAGGCCCCGGGCAGTCCCTACGCCGGCGAGGTCATCTACGACCAGCGTTGCGCGAGTTGCCACAAGCTCTTCTTCAAAGGCGGCAACATCGGACCCGAACTCACCGGTTACCAGCGTGACAATCTCGGGACCATGCTCATCAGCATCGTCAATCCCAATGCCGAGATCCGCGAGGGTTTCCAGTTCATCACCGTGAAAACGAAGGATGGACGCACCCTCGGCGGTTTCCAGATTGATCGCGACAATCAGGTCACCGTCTTGCGCGGACTCGACGGGCAGGACCTGACCCTCTCCGCCGCCGAGATTGACACGGTCGAGCCGATGGGGCGCAGTCTCATGCCCGAGGGCTTGCTCGAAGGACTCGACGAGCAGCAGTGGCGCGATCTTTTTGCCTATCTCCGCATTTCACAACCAATCAGCAAATGAATCACTCATCCATTCGAATTCCAGCCTCAAGCCGGGTAGGGACGTCCCGCCGGGGTGTCCGCGTCGGGTCTCAGGTTATCATCGGCGGACGCTTCGGCGAGGCGTCCCTACCAGTTGTCCTGAGCCTCGTCGCAGGACTGATGATGGCATTTTCTCACCTCCCCGCCGCCGACCTCGAAGTGAAACTCGTGGACCTCGGCGACGACGTTACTCTCGAACTCGTCGAGCTGCCGCCCGGTGAATTCCTCATGGGCAGCACGCCGGAAGAAAAAGCCTGGGCCACGGGGATCGAGGGCGGAGCCAACCCCGGGACGAGTCGGGAGTCGTTCGAGGGCGAAGCGCCGCGCCCGATGCGGATAAAAGACGCCTTTGCAATGGGGCGCACCGAGGTGAGCGTCGCGCAGTTCCGCCGTTTCGTCGATGAGAGCGGTTATATCAGTGACGCCGAAAAGCCGGGCGGTCGCACCCAGTGTTTCGATCCCGAGTGGCAAGGCTACCGATTCGGCTCGACCGTGGTGCAGCCGTGGAAGGAGATGGAGGGCAAGAGCTGGCGCGATCCGAATTTCCCCTTGCCCCTGCGCGAGGATTTCCCCGTCGTCTGCGTGAGCTGGAACGACGCCCGCGCTTTCTGCGAATGGCTCACCGCGCGCGAGCGGGCCGCTGCTCGGCTACCCGACGGTCTCGAGTACCGCCTCCCGACCGAGGCCGAGTGGGAATATGCCTGCCGCGGCGGCAGCAAAGAGAGCCACTATTTCTGGTGGGGCAATGAGTTCGAGGAAGGGGAGGACCGGCTCAATATCTCCGCGATCGACCCGCTTCCCGGCCGCACGAGGACCTGGCCGCTCGCGAAGGCCCCGTGGAGCGACGGTTTTGCCTTCGTCTCGCCGGTCGATCACTACGGAGAAAAGGGACGCAACGGCTTCGGTCTCGCTGACATGTGCGGCGGAGTCTGGGAGATCGTGCTCGATCATTTTGATCCGACCGGCGGCCACGAAGAGCTCAACCCCGCCGTAGAAAATCCGCGTCCGGTCTGTCGCGGCGGCAATTACTATGACGTCCCCGGCAACGCCCGCTGCGCCGTGCGTCTGGGGCTGCGCGGTCCGGCCTACTCCGACTCCCGCGATGGCTTCCGCATCGCCCTCGGCAAATCTCGCGAACCAAAACCCTGACACTCTGACACTATTCTGCACATGAACCAAAATCTCCCTCGCCGCTCTTTCGTCCGCCACTCCCTCGCCGGGCTCGCCGCCGCCTCACCCGTGGTTTCCGCCCTCGCCCAGGATGCCCTGACAAAGCCACTCCGCATCGGGCTCGTCTCGGCCGCGAGCTACAGTCCCGCTTACGGACCCGATCCCCATCCGCGCACGCCCGGTTCGAATCACGGCACCGCCTTTGCCACGACGTTCAACGGCTACGACGAGGAAAAAGCCAAGGCCTTTCAGGGAACTTTCGTGAAGGCGACCAAGCGGATCGAGGGAGGCAAAGTCGTGAAGATATGGGACCCTGACAAAACCGCCGCGACCGCCATTGCCGACATTTGCGGGATCGAGACCGTCGCCGATTCGCCCGGGCAGTGCATCGAGGACGTGGATCTCGCCCTGCTCATCGACGACGGCAGCGGCGCCCAGTGGAAGTATGCCGAAGCAGCTCTGCGGGCGGGCGTTCCCACCTTCTGCGACAAACCCCTCGCGATGACCGCGAAAGAGGCCGCCGCGATCGCGAAGATCGCCCGCGAGACCGGGACCAAATTCATGTCCGCGAGCAGCCTGCGGTTTGTCCCTGACATCGTGAAGCTGCGCGAGGACGCCGCCGCGATCGGACCCATCCGCCTCTGCACCGTGACCGGCCCCGGCGACCTGATCTATTACGGCGTCCACGCCCTCTCGATGGCCTACGCCGTGCTCGGGGCGGGAGTCGTCAGCGCCCACAACACCGGTCGCGAGGGCGGCCACATCGTGCGGCTCCGTCACGAGAAAGATCTCGACATCGTGATGCTCGTCGGCGCGCGCGAGCGGATGCGGTCGGGATTCTCGATCCAGCTCTTTGGAGAAAAGGGCAACCTGCGCGTCGAGCCGGATTTGAAAGATCTCTACGCTTACCTTCTCGAAGCCTTCCTCGATCTAGTCCTCCGCGATAAGGTGAGCGTGCCCCTCGAGGAAGAGGTCGAACTCATCGCTGCGCTCGAGGCCGGGCAAAAATCCCTTGAGCTCGGGCGCGAGGTGCCTTTGAGCGAGGTGATGTGAGTCTCGGGCGCAGGCTTGACCGGCATCGCCGGCAAGGCGAAAGAAACCCTCACCGATGGCCCGTGGTCGTCAGGTCAGCACCTCGAGGACTGGTTTCCCTTTGGCGGCCACGGTGAAGGGACGTTTGCTGGGAGAGTAGAGAACCTGGTCGAGCGGCAGCCCCAGTGCGTAGGCGACGGTCGCGTTGAAGTCCGGGATCTTGATCGGACTTTCCTCGACCTCTTCGCCTCCGGCACTGGTCTTGCCGTGGACGTAGCCGCCTTTCACCCCGCCCCCGGCGAGCATGCAGGAAAAGGCCTTGGGATAGTGGTCGCGACCTTCATTCTGATTGATCCGGGGCGTGCGCCCGAACTCTGTCGCGAGGACCACGAGGGTCTGGTCGAGGAGTCCGCGTTGCTCGAGATCGTCCAACAGAGCCGAGATCCCCTGGTCGAGGATCTCCGCTTTTTCCGGAGCGGCGAGGAAGTTGTTGTTGTGGGTGTCCCATCCGCCCAGCGTCACTTCGACGGCGCGGACATCCCGTTCGACGAGGCGCCGTGCGAGGAGACAGCCCTGGCCGAACGAGGAGTCGCCATACGCGGCGCGAGTCTCCGCGCTCTCCTGCGCGAGTTCGAAGACCTCGAGGTCTTTGCTGTTCATGATGCGGACCGCGTCGTCGTACATCGAGGCATAGGCGCGGACTCGTTTGAGGTCATAGCGCGCCCGGAACTCCTGATCGAGGTCATTCGCGAGCGAGAGGCGCGAGTCGAATCGCTCGCCCGTGATTCCCGGAGTTATCTTGCTGTTGCGGAGACCGGACTCGGGATCACCGATCGCGAGGGGCTCAAAGGCGCTTTCAAAAAATCCGGCTCCGCCGACGACACGGCTCCCCCCGGCGATACAGACACTGCCCGGGAGATTCTCATTGAGGCGCCCCTTGTATTTCAGGAGCCAGGCACCGATCCCGGGGTGACGAATCGTCGAGCGCATCTCGTAGCTCGTGTGCATGAAGTAGTTGCCCTGCGCATGGGCGCCTGCCGTCGAGGTCATCGATCGGATCACCGCCGCCTTGTCCATGTGGTTGGCGAGGCGTGGAAGATATTCACTGATCTCGACGCCGTCCGCTTTCGTGCGGATCGCCTTGACCGGCCCCTGATTCTCGTGGCCGGGCTTGGGGTCAAAGGTGTCCATGTGGGTCATGCCGCCGGCCATGTAGAGATAGATCACGCTTTTCGCGGGTTTCACCCGTTCCGGGAGTCCGAGATCGGGACCGAGGGCCGCGCGTGCCGACCCGGGGATGCCCTGAAGAAAGGCGGGTGCCGCCCCGACTCCGAGGAGCGTTTTGGCGGCGTTGGCGAGGAAGAGGCGACGATTGGTATCCTGAAGGAGGAGCGGGTTCATGGCTTAGAGAGAGGTGGAGTTGAGTCGGAGCAGTGGAGATCGCGTGCGATTATTGAATGTAGAGAAACTGTTGGCTGTTGAGCAGGGCCCAGACGGCGTCTTCGTAGGCCTCGTCACCCCGCGCGGCGATCTCCTCGAGGAGGCGCGATGTCTCTTTTTCCACGGGAGCCCGCGACAACATCGCGGTGTAGAGAGTCGTAATTTTCGCCTCGGGGGAGGGGGATTCAAGGAGCGCTTTGCCGAGGACGGAGCCCGAACTGGCGAGGGCCGCCGCAACGGGGCCATTGAGCAACTCCAATGCCTGCGGCACGGTCGCCTCGTCACTGGCATTTTCGATAACTTCACGATCTGACTGCCCGAAGGTCCGCAGAAAACTGCCCGGCCGGGCCGTGATCTCTGAAGCTCTCGCGAGGGTGCCCAGGTCACCTTCCTTCGCCTCACCCTTTGCTCCTCTCCTTTTTTTCGCGTCGGTACTCTTTTTCCCCTGCCTGGATTTGAGGAGGGCGCGACGTTCTTTCTTCGAGAGTTCCTCCGTCATCTCTTCTTTCGAGGCTCCGAGCTGGCCGGGTTCGAGAACGGAATCGCGCAGGACCTCCTCTGTGATTCCGAAAACAGCGTAGAGGTCCTGTTGATCCGCGCCGGGGTCGACCAGGGCAAAGGCTTCTCTCCTCATCGTCTTCTCGACTTCATTCTGGGAGGCGCGAACTTCCCGCGAGAGTTCTTTTGCCTTCTCTTCCTCACCGGCAGCTCGGGCGGCGACGGCTTCTTTGCGCTTTTCTTCGGCGACTTTCGAGCGATCGCCGATCGAGACGGTGAGTCGGTCGATCATGGCACGGTAGTCTTCAAGGGGGATGCCCTCGAGACTGTCGAAGATCTGCTTTTGTTCCTCGATGCGGGCGATGTCGTGATTCAGCGACGGTTTGTATTGATCGGGATTGTCGATCAGGAGGGTGAGCGCACTGTCCCAGACCTGCTCGGCGCTGAGGCGGCGCAGGAGCGGGCCCTGGAAGTAATAGGGAGTGCCCGGCTCCAGTTCTCCGGCCGTAGCCGATCTCTGATAGGTCCGGGTGTTGGCGAGGACACGTGTAAAGGCGCGCATGTCAAACTTCAGGTCCTTCATCAGTACCTCGAGGTAGGCGAGCAACTCGGGATTGGTTGCGACCGATTGCTCGGTGAGCTCGTCGAGCGGCTCGATGATGGCGTGACCGAAGAGCCGTTTCCAGAGCCGGTTGACGATCACCCGGGTGAAGGTGGGATTCTCGGTCGAGGTCATCCACGCCGCGTAGGTCTCGATCTTGCTGTGGTCATTCTCCGCCACGGCGAGTGCCCCGAACATCGTCGATGCCGGCACGATATCGCCGGGCTTCGCGTCATCATACTGGTAATCGTGCGGCAGCTTGAGCGGTTTGTCGTTCTCGGCGACGGCCGTGTAACGCAGCGGCTTGTAGAGTTCGTTCATGACGAGCTTCAGTGACTCGTCGCCCTGTTCCTTCTTTTTCGGCTTCTCGTCACTCTCTCTCAGCTTCTTCAGCTCTTCCTTGACGGCGGCGCGGAGGGCCACCTTGTCAGTCCCGATCTCTGCCTGTAGGCGGGTGCGGATTTCTAACAGTTGCTCATTCCGGAAACGTCCCTTGCCCTCTCTCTGGCTCTCAGTCAAAGCGGACCGGTTCGGAAAGCTATAGCGGTTGCCCTCCATTCCATTGCTGAATGCGGCCATGCTGAAAAAGTCGAGCTGAGTCCATTTGTCGAAGGGATGATTGTGGCACTGGGCGCACTCGAGACGGGTCCCGAGAAAAATCCGGGTGGTGTTGGCCATGTTATCGAGCGACATGCCCCGATCTCTCTGGTAGTAACCAATCGCGCCATTCTCCCAGACATGCCCTTTGGCAGAGACGAGTTGGGTCACAAATTGATCGTATGGCTTATTTTGTCGCAGGGCATCCTTGATCCAAAGGCGGTAGGCCGCCTCGTTGGCGATGTCGTTGTTCCCGAGTTTGTCATTCACACGGAGAATGTCGGCCCAATAATTGTAGGAATGGCTCACGTAGCCCTCGGACGCGAGAAGGGACTCTATGAGACGCTCACGCTTTGCCGCGTAGATGCTGTCGAGAAAATCACGGGTTTCCGAGATCGATGGCACCCGGCCCACGAGGTCCAGATAGATGCGCCGGACAAACACTTCGTCGTCGATCGGGGCGTTCATTTCGACCCCATTCGTCTCGCAGGACTTCGCGACGAAGGCGTCAATTTTTTCGGCCGCAGCGATGATCGCCTCGTCCGGGAGAGGGGCCCCCTGTGTCGTCTCAGCCCCGATGAGATGTCCGGAGGCGATGCCGCAAAGAGTGAGCAGAAAAATACGAGTCGAGAGGTTCATGCAGCAATGTCGGTAAGGTCGATCCATGAAAGTAAACCATGCCGCAGTCGGTTGGTTTCGTCGAACTCCGAGAAATCTTCGTGAGCCGCCTCCAGCGACTGTCGCCCCCGGGGCTTCCCCCTTCGACCCGATCTCGATCACGGCACCGCACTGTTCACAAAACCGGGGCGTTGCCGCGGGGGGTGTTCATTGAACTTCGGCAGATAGTCCGGAAAGAGGAAAAGACCGGGCCGCCCTGCCTTACCGCGAGACCAGAGGCACGTCCTCCGTCCCGCCCCCGGCGGGTGATTTGTGTAAAACGACCTGCTTTAGCGGGGTCGTCCAGTCTCTCACTTGAAAGCCTCCCTCGATGACGGTGACGTTGGCCTTGCCAGTGCGCATCGGTTCCTCGCTGAGGTAATGGGTGACGTTCACCTGCATCGACCCGTCTCCGTTGATGCCGACAAATGAGGAAATCCACGTCCCCTCCCATATCTCCGCTTCCGACCAGAGGAAGGTCCCGGAGCCGCTGGGACTTTCCATCAGGGCCGCCTGCTTCACCGGAGAAAAAGCCCCGCCTCTCCTCTTCGGCCGCGTCGGGGGAGGTCGACGGGCGCGAAAATGGGAGACAGGGTTGATTGCTCGACCTGACCCTCCTGGGTCATCGTCCGTTCGGAGTCGAATCGACCTTATTCTTCCTGCCGTCGCCGTCGATGTCGCCGTCGATGTCGCCGTCCCGGCTGTTGGGCTTCGTGAGCGGTCCTGTTTCGGGGCTCTCGATTCATTTGAAGCGAATGACCTAGGCGGCACGGTCCCGGGCATCGCCCGCGGAGCGTGCTGCGATCGAGAACGATTTCACCCTGCGAACTCTTTTACCGTGAACGGCGACGACGGCCATGAAGGATTTCCCACCAGAAGCGCCGAGCTCTGCGGGAAGGAGGGATTTTGTCAACGCCGCCGTCACGTTCCGGCGGCCGTTTGAGAGGTCGAAATATGCTGCGCCGATCCGCTTGTCGCTTCGCGTTGCAGTCAGCGTGATCGAATCGGGCGCGGCGCTGTCGTTTTCGACTTTGAAGTAGAAGACCGCCTTCCTCTTTTTGGTTGCGGCCTGGCGGATCGTCTGCCCGGTCGCGTCGTTGTTGTAGATCCCGTCTCCCACTTGCACCGCAAGCGTGGAGCCGATCGTGAGATCGGGCTGCGGCGCGGGTTCGAATTGGGCCACGAGGGAGTGATTCACGTCGGCGAGGTGATCGATCAAGCCCACGGACGCATCCGCGATCACTGCCGCCATCTGGGCTCCCCGATAGGCACCGACGACCTCGATGGTGGAGAGATCGACTTCGACTCCGCCGATCAGCGTCACGCCCTCCCCGTGGACTCGATCGGCACCACCCCGGCCCGCTTTTGCCTCGCCGCTTTCTTCGTCGAACGGACCCGAGTATTCAAAGAACTCGTAACGGCGGGTCACCACCTCGTCCCCGTTGTCGAGATTCTCGGCGCCGGCCATAAGTAGCCCCTTGCCTAAACCCGGTTTCGAGAACTCGGTTTGGAGCAGCTCCCATTCCGCCTCGATTTCGTCGGGCTCGCCGTTGCGCCAGTTCGCGTCGTTCGGATCGTCAGGATCGTCGGAGACGGGGTGTGACGCGCACGTTATCGTTTGGTAATGAACCCTCGTATGGAATTGAACCTGCTTTTCGTCGAGGACGTAGCTGAATTGGCGAACCATCTCCTGACCGGCTTGAGCGGCGCCGATTTTCGGGTGACCGTCGAGCGCGATGGCAAAGGCGGTCTTGCCGCCGCCTTGAAGGACGAGTGGGATCTCATCGTTCTCGATGTCATGCTCCCCGGCGTCGGCGGATTCGAGATTCTCCGGAAGATTCGCGAAGCGGGGATCGAGACCCCGGTCTTGTTTCTCTCGGCGAAAGACGAGGTCCACGACCGGGTCAAAGGACTCTCCCTCGGGGCCGACGACTACCTCGCGAAGCCCTTCTCCATGGACGAACTCAAAGCCCGCCTGCATGCCCTCGCGAGACGACGAACCCCGGCGGCGGCGACGGTGGCGGCGCGGAAACTCCCGCAGGGCTGGCACCTCGACTCTCTCTTGCGCGAGTTCACCACGAACGGTCGATCCGTCCCGCTGCAACCGCGGGAGTGGTCCCTCCTCGAGCTGTTTCTCGACCACGAGGGAGAAGTCCTGACGAACTCATTCCTGCTCGACCGAGTCTGGGGCGCCAATTCGATCCCGGCACGAACGTGATCAACGCGACGATCTGCCGCCTCCGCCGCAAACTCGACGAAGCGGGGCGCCCCTCCCGTTTCGAAACGATCCGCGGCCGCGGCCACACCTTCCGCAGTGATGTATAGGCGGGCCTCCTCCTCGCTCTGGAAACTTTCCGGAATGATGCTGGGCGTTGTCGCCTTCGTCATGCTGCTCGTCTGGTTCGTGACGACCTGGGCGATGAGTCCATCCTCAGCATCCGTGCCGGAGACTCGGGCACGATGCGCCTGAATCTCGAATCGATGAGCCTCGCCGCTTTGATCCGCGAAACCTCCGACCTGTATTCGGCGGCGGTCGAGGAAAAGGGTCTTCTCTTGTCGCCGGCACTTCCTGAGGTCGGGACGGACCCGACGCTCATGCTCGATCGGCAGCGGGTGCAGCAGGCGCTTTGCAATCTTCTCGACAACGCGATCGCCTTCACGCCCGAGGGAGGAAAACTCGAGATTGCCCTGGAGGTCGATGAAAACACCGTCTGCGTGCATGTGCGCGATTCCGGTCCGGGTCTGAGCGAGGAGGATCCCCAGCGCGTCTGGAGGCGCTTCATGCGGGGATCGTCGGCATCGGCGGCATCGGCGGCATCGGCGTCCACTCCCGGAATCGGCCTCGGGCTCAGTCTCGTCCGAGCGGTGGCGAGAGCCGATCGCGGCGAAGCGGGGGCGCTCAATCTCGACGTCGGCGGCGCCGATTTCTGGATTCGCCTGCCCCGGGATTTGAAAAGGCCGCTTTCGTGATCGCAATGACACGGGTCTCACGGAAGAGACCACGATTCGGAATCGGATTGCTCGCGTCTCCTCGATTGAGATTGAAAATGCCCCGGCGACTCGTCAGAGTCGGAGCATGAAACGACTCCTTTTCCGCCTCGTCCTCCTCTTCACGGTGGGCACGCTGCCGCTTTTCTTTTCCGCCTGCGCCACGACAGAGCCCGGGAGTTTGGAAAGTTCCCTCATGAAACAGGATGAAAAGATGAAAAAATCCGCAGCGAGGGCGCGCGATCGCGAGGTCGCCCGCGAGAGAAAATGGAAGGATTACTCATCAAGGGCTGACGCCAGCTACGACCGATGGATTGACAGCGTCATGCAGTAGACTGGAAAGACACGGCGGCGAATGGACTGACTCAGCCCCGTTTTCTGCCTCATACCCCGCAACCGGCGCTCGCGGATGCGTTCCGCGTCGTAATCGCCACTGAGGTAGTTACGAAAACGACGACATGATCTATCCGCTCCAGAGCTCGTTGAATCTCATCTGCTTGTCGGCGGAGTTAAGGTTCGGGCAAGATACGCAGCTCATGTCAGCGCGTCGTTGATACAATTTGTTTCACGTATCGCAGATGGTCATTGGCATGAAAGCGGCTTGTTAGCGGAAATATGAAACAGGGATATCTGCTGGATATGGATGGGGTGATTTACCGTGGCGGTGTGGTAATTCCAGGAGCGGTGGATTTTGTCCATCGATTGCGCTTGACTGAAACACCGTTTCTATTTCTGACGAACAACAGCCAGCGAACACGGCGTGACATGGCGACCAAGTTGTGCCGGATGGGAATAGAAGCTACCGAAGACGACGTATTTACCTGCGCCATGGCAACGGCCCGGTTTGTTGGACGCCAGAAACCCGGCGGGACCGCATACGTTATCGGCGAGGGCGGACTGCTCAATGCACTGCACCGCAACGGGTATTCGATCGTTGAGGATTCTCCGGACTATGTAATCATTGGCGAGGGACGAGCCTTCACCTTTGAAATGATCGAAAAGGCAGTGAGATTGGTGGATCGCGGCGCGAAGTTGATCGCCACGAATATGGATCCGAATTGTCCTACGGACAACGGGATCCGCCCCGGATGTGGAGCGATTGTGGCGATGATCGAAAGGGCCACCGGAAAACAGGCATTCTCACTCGGCAAACCAAGTCCACTCATGATGCGTGAGGCACGGAAGCAACTCAACCTGTCCACCGCGCAGACCGTGATGGTTGGCGACACAATGGAAACGGATATCCTCGGCGGTGTGCAACTGGGCTTCCGCACCGTCCTCGTGCTTTCCGGCGGCACCAAATTGGAGGATCTAGCGAACTTTGGATACCAGCCGGATTTAGTGATCAATGATATCGGCGAACTCACCCTGGAAATGGAATTTCCCCGTGAAATGCTCGAAGATAAAGTCGCTTAGCCTGCATTTTTGGTTGGCGACGGGACTTTTTCGATGGAAAAATTGACGGTCGAGTGAACCTGCCCCGGCCATTTACAAGGTCTTCAAATATTCAATCACGGCAGTTCGCTCCTCAGGCTCTAACGTGTCGCCAAAGGTGTGTCCCCGGGCCGAGTGCCCGGGCAATGTGGTGTCATAGATGGTTTTGTCGCCCGCTGCTTTTTCTTCCTGAAAGCGCCAGCCTACCTTTTCGAGATCGTAGTCGTCCGCTTTGAAGCTTCGCTTCCAGTATGTGGGGCGCCGGGTGGAGTCGAGCAGGGCTTCAAGATTCGGCACCGAGCCATTGTGCAAATAGGGAGCGGTGGCCCACACGCCATCGAGAGGCGGGGCCACGTAACCCGGTTCAGGCACCATCTTTGCCGCATGGGGTCCCTGACCGAACCACCCCTGATTGTAGGCATCCGCTTGCCCGTGATAGGTTTCCGCCGCCCCCTCCGCGAGGGCCGGATCAGTCCCCACCTTGTCCAAATGCACCAGGAGATTCGGGTAATCCGGATTGTCACCGTAGTCCCCATGGCAACTGGCACAGCGTCGCGAGAAGATCTCCTCGCCGCGGGCGCGTAATTGCTCATCCACCGTCTTCGGATAGAGAGGTGGCGTCAGGCTGTTGAGGTAGGATTGCACATCGACAAAATGTTCGTCAATCGCGGCTGCCTCTTCATCACTGCGAAGAGTCATCAAGCTCGCGGCCATCATTGAGCGTGCGAAGTCACCCCGGCCCATGCCATTGTGATACAGCGCGCGCTTCTTTTTCATCAGCCAAAGCGCCGGCACGTCACTGGGGATGACCTCGTCGGCAGGCGGCAAGGGCAGCAGGGGTTCAGAGCTCCACTCCAATGTGACCGGGTCACGATGCGCTGCCAAAACATAGGCTAACTTGATCGCCGGATTCGTCCCCACGACTTTCGTGCGAATGTGCGGACTCACTATTTTCATCACGTCCCGAAACGGCGCGAACGCCTCACGCTCGGGAGAGTTCGCCTTACCCGTGAAAATGAGCATCTGATCGATCAAGTTGGTCGTCGCACTGGCGTCGGCGGTGAAGTCACGCAGACTATTGCCGAGGCCCATGATGAACTCTCCATTCAGCTGTTGGCTGTGGCACGAGAGGCAGTTGGCGACGACGACCATTTCCCCGTTGGCGGCCCGCACCGCCGTCGCGTTGGGCGGGAGAGTGGCGTTCTCGCCTGTGCGATTGAGTTCGTTGCCTTTGCTGACACCTCGAACTTTTCGGTAGAGCGCGAGGGGTGCCCCACTGGCGAGGTAGTCACCGTTGATGAGGTAGTCACGCCCGCGTTCGGCATCCCCGACGCGCTGCTCGGAAGGCGGCAGCTCCTTTTTGCCCTGAGTCTCAAAATCCGTTTCCGCTCTCGTGACCGACGGCAGAGCCATCAGGATCGAGAGCCCGAAGCGGATGCTCCCCCACTGTAGACATGGCAGGAACTTCTTTTTACACCCTTCCGCTCTGATCCCGCCAAAGACCAGGGGGCGGTGCGGGGTGTCGGGCAATTTGGGGCCGATTGGGATCATTGGGGAGAAGAGTCGCCTTGTTACCGTTGGAAAGTCAACGATTTTCAGGGGTGAAACAGCGTTCGCCAGGCCGGTATGGCCCGCATGAGAAGTGCGGGCTAAGGATTGCATGCCGGGCAATGCGCGGGGCCCGCGTGAGTGAGACCGTCACTGCGTGGTCGTTCCTCCCGGTGCGTGCAGGCCGCGCAGGCAAAGACTTCGAACATGACCCATTCGGTCGCGCTCGCGCACGCCTCGCACGGCAGGCCGCGGACCACATCGACGCGCCCCCACCCCGGTGCCGCGCAGGACGGACAAGCGTTCGACAAGCGTTCCGCCAGTCGTCTTGCGAGGTCGGTCAGGGTTTTCATGCGAGTCGGGTTCAGGTGCGCTCGCATATCCGTTTCGAGGCGTGCGCGTCCATCGTGAGAGAGTGCCGCGGCCGAGGTAAGAGCGGTCTCGAGGGTGTCCGGATCGACGATTCCTTTCACGATTTCCGCCCCGGTATCGCCGGCGTTGGGCCGCACAATCAAGCCATGAGAGGGAAATCCCACCTGAGCCAGAAATTTTGCGATCGGTTCCCCCCGCGCGGTAACGAGATGCGCAAAGTTTGTCTCGTCAATCACCACGCTCTCGTGGATCGTCGTCCCCCTCTCCCCGTCCACGAATACCAGCAGCTCAAAGCCTCCCGCTACGAACAGGAAGCGCGGGTGCGGCCCGAAGCTACCCTCGCTCGCCAGTCCGAAGGGCAGTCCCGTGAGCTCCATTCCCAGGTGAGCCTTGGCTACGGCCACTTCGAGCACGCTGCCATGTCGGGGGATTTCGCCCGAGAAAGTCCCGAGAGTGTCCGTATCGATCCCCGGGGCAGGCACCACGATCAAGTCCAGCGTGGCGAGGAACACCGGTGCGATCGCACTTTCCTTCCCGTGCATCGTCGCAAGCACCGCATGTCGCCCGGCGAATGAGCTCTTTCGTTCCGTCATGCGATACTATTTATACGATATCCCGATCCGCAATCCCCCAATCCCGCACATCCGCCGAACTCCCGTATTGCTCTTTCTCCCCTCGCATTGTTCCTCTTTACCATGCACAAACCCCCGATCCTGCTTCTCGCCGCAGCCACGTTCACCTTCTCCGCCCAGGCCGAGCCCGTCTCCCTTTTCAACGGCAAAGACCTCACCGGCTGGCATGGCAATAATCCCCACACTACCGTCAAGGCGACCACTCCGGAGGAGCGTAAAAAATCCCTCGCCGATCAGCAGGTCGAGTTCAAGGCCCATTGGTCCGTCGAAAACGGCGAACTCGTCAACGACGGCCACGGTCCCTACGCCACGACCGACAAGGACTACGGCGACATCGAATTCCTCGTCGAATACAGGACTGTGCCCACCGCCGACAGCGGCATCTACCTGCGCGGTGCTCCGCAGGTGCAGATCTGGGATACGGCGCATCCGCCCTCGATCAAGCACGGCTCTGACAAGGGCTCGGGCGGTCTCTGGAACAACGGCGCCGGCGCGGCGGGCAAAGACCCCCTCGTGAAGGCCGACAAGCCCCTTGGCGAGTGGAACTCTTTCAAGATCCAGCAACTCGGCGCTCGCACCTGGGTCTGGCTCAACGGAGAAGCCGTCGTCGATAATGTGATCATGGAGAACTTCTGGGATCGCACCAGGCCGCTCCCGGCAAAAGGCCCCATCCATCTCCAGACCCACGGCGGCGAGATCCGCTGGCGCAATCTCTCGGTGCGCGAGTTCACCTCTGACGAGGCCAACGAACGGCTCCGGGGCGATGACGCGGCGGCGGGCTTCACTTCGCTTTTCAATGGCAAAGACCTCGGCGGCTGGGCGGGTGCGACGGATAACTACTCGGTCGTCGATGGAGCGATCCAGTGCCGGGCGGGCAAGGGTGGCGTCCTGCACACGACGGAAGAATACGGTGACTTCGTCGTGCGGCTCGAGTTCAAGGTGCCCGCCGGAGGCAACAACGGTCTCGCGATCCGCTACCCCGGTCAGGGTGACCCGGCCTACACCGGCATGACCGAGCTCCAGGTCCTCGACAACGACGCGGAGAAATACGCGAAGCTGGATACGCGTCAGTATCACGGCGGCGCTTACGGCATGGCGGCGGCGCATCGCGGCTATCAGCGTCCCGTCGGCGAGTGGAACTACCAGGAAGTGACGGTGAAAGGCTCGACCATCAAAGTGGAGCTCAATGGCTCTGTCATCCTCGACGCCGATCTCTCCAAGGTGACCGAATTCCACGGAGACAAGAAGCATCCCGGCAAGGATCTCGCGAAAGGCTTCTTCGGCTTCGCCGGTCACAATGACCCTGTCTCCTTCCGCAACATCGCGATCAGGAAGCTGTGATCCCCCGCAATTCGAATACCTCCACATCGACGGCCCCGGCGACGCAGGTGTGGACGGGCGGTCCCTCGAGGGCGGGCAGGCCATCCCAGATCGCAGGCAGGGTCGACCATTCCGTCACGTCTACCGGCTGATACTGATAGGGGTGGTGGTGGACCTGGCCGGTGAAAAATCGACCATTCCGCTGGGTGTGGCTGAAGAGCAGGTAACGCTCGAGCAGGAAAAACTCGAGCGTGCCCGCTACTGCTTCATTCGGTGAGGCGGACGTGTCCGGACGATAGCGGTAGTGCGCGGTGTCGCTCTCGCTGCGGCGTCGGCAGCGATAGTCGATCAACCCGTCGGGCTGCCGCGAGGTGCTGATGGCGGAGTGGAAGTAGGGCAGTTTGAAGGCAGTTCGCGCGATCTTGTAGGCCGGCCAGCGATTTGTGTCGAGAGAGTAAAACCAGACCCCGGGACGGCCTTCGTCGTCATGGACATACGTTCTGACATTCAGCTCGAGGAACCACGAGAGCCACGGTACCGGGGGCAGGTAATGGGGCCGGATGCGTTCCATTCGGAAGGGCACGACGCCGATCCAGGCCGCTCCGTCGAAGGTGTCGAGGTGGAGTCCGGGCGGGAGCGTTTTTTGCCAGGGTTCCGGATCGGCCTTCCAGTGGAGAAAAAGCAGTTCTGCCCAGGTCTGCCGCATCGCGGGCAATTCGTGGGTAGGGCGGTGGCGGACGGATTCGCGTTGCTCGGGAGTGGGGGCGGGCATGGACCGGAGAGGGTAAGGTGATGGACCGCACCCTGTCAGGACGGCCCTCACGGATAGACGTAATCGTACATTCGAAGATCGACCTTTTGCAGCGAATTCGCGATTCTTTTTACCGTATGAAGAAGTGCTTTTTTTACCTGCTTGTTCTGATCGTGATCGGCCGCTGGTGTTCTCCCTCCTCTCACGGGGCGGAAGAGATCGCGATGGACTTCGGCGACGTCACGGAAGAGCACGTCATGGTTCCGATGCGGGACGGCGTGCGGCTCTCGGTCTACCTCTACCGGCCTGCCGGCGGCGGTTCGTGGCCGGTGATCTTCGAGCAGCGTTATGCCTCTCTCCGGGCCAAAGGAACGCGGGAGTCAGCCGCGAAACTGGCGCGGGGCGGCTATGTCGTGGCCCTCGTGAACTACCGAGGCACGCATCTCTCCGAGGGCACCTGGGTCGGCTACCGGGCGATGCAGTTCGGCGAACTGCGCGATGGCTACGACGTCTGCGAGTGGTTCGCGGTGCAGCCCTGGAGCACCGGCAAGGTAGGGACTTTCGGCAGTTCTCAGGGCGGTTATGCGCAGAACTATCTGGCGGTAACCCAGCCACCGCATCTCGTCTGCCAGTACATGGTCGACACGGGACTGAGCCTCTTTCACGAGGGCTACCGCATCGGGGGCACGGCGAGGCCGGAGCGTTTCAAAAGCCTTGGCGAAGTCTGCCGGAATCCGCTGGACAACGAGGCCCTGCTCAGGGAATGGGACGAGCATCCGACTTACGACGACTACTGGGCGGCCGAGGACTGCACCCCGCACTTCGGGGAAATGGACGTTCCCTGTTTCACGATTGGGAGCTGGTATGACTTCATGAATCAGGGATCGATCGCGAGTTTTGTCGGACGCGAGCACGAGGGCGGAACCGGGTCGAGGGGCCGGCAGTGGCTCCTCATTGGACCGTGGCTCCACGGACGCACTAACAAAGGCACGAAGAACGGTGAACTCGAGTATCCGGCGAACGCGGCGTGGGACACCGACGCACACATGCTGCGCTGGTTCGATCACTGGCTCAAGGGCGTGGCCAACGGCGTCACCGACGACCCGAAGGTGCGCTGGTACGAAATGGGGGCGGTCGGGGAGGGCGACGCCGGGGGCAATGTCTGGCACGAGGCGGCGGATTTCCCCCCGGCGGCGGAGATGCGGTCTCTTTACCTCCACGAGGGCGGGTCGCTGAACGGGCGGGCACCGACGGCGGCCGATTCGACGACGAGCCTGGCGAGTGATCCCCGTGCTCCCATGCTGATCCCGGCGGGGGGATTCCCGGGGGCGAAGGACGCCCGTTCCTTCGAGGAGCAGGCAGAGGTCCGCACCTTTACGACGCAGGTTTTGACCGAGCCGGTCGAGTGGACCGGTCGTGTGCAGGCGGAATTGCTGCTTTCCTCCACGGCGGTGGATACCGATGTGATCGTGCGGGTCAGCGATGTTTATCCGGACGGGCGCTCCATCCTGATCATCGATTACCCGCAGCGGGTCCGCTACCGCGAGGGCTTCGACCGGGAGGTGATGATGAAGCCCGGCGAAATCTATCCGGTGAATTTCCCCGTCGGCTGGATCAGTCAGGTCTTTGCGAAAGGGCACCGCATCCGGGTCACGATCGCAAGCACGGGTGCGCCCTACTACGAGCCGAACCCGCAGAATGGAAAAGACTTCCCCGCCGTGATGCCCGACGATGCCGTCGTCGCGACGAACACGATTTATCATTCTGCGGGGCACGCCTCCCGCTTGCTCGTGCCGGTGAAAAGGTGAGTGAGGAGGTGTTCCTGCCTGCCTGCCTGCCTGCCTGCCTGCCTGCCTGCCTCCCTGCCTGCGTGTTGCGAGTCCTTGAATCAGTTTGCAAACTCCCCGCCTTTTCGTGTTAGATTGAAACACGATGCTCTCCCTACTCGACACCACTAAAGTCATCGGTCACCTCGATATCGACGGCGAACCTTTCGAGGTCTGTGCCGAGGCCACCGCGAACCACGATCGCAGCAGCAACATGCTGACGGTGGGTCTCTGCGCCTTTCTGCGGTCGATGAAGCATGATCATCTCGGGGAAAAGGCGACCACGGACTGGCTTCCCGCTCCCGAAGAGGTGAAAGAGCACGTCGATCACGACGAGGCACATGGTCTCACCGGGGAGATCTTCGCGAGCTGGTGCCACCGCGTCGCGGGGATGATTCCGTAGCAATAAAGAGCTGGCACTGGTCGGTAACCTTCCGCTCGATGAGAGCGGTCGTGGCAGTGGCCCGGTTACTGAAAATGCAGGGTCCCCACCTCGAGTGGTCGCAGGCCGGGGGCGGTGCCGAGCAGACCGGGGACCTCGGCAGTTGAGGGTTTTTCCGGAATCTCGCGATGCCAGACTCCCTGGTAGCGTTTGGTTTTGTCAGGGCGCTCGTAGGCCTGGCTCTGCACGAGGGTGTAGCCCTCGCGACGGAGACGGGAGAGGGTGTCGCGATACACCGCCTCGGTCTGGTCGATGCGATAGTACCACTGAAAACGGTCGGATTCCGGGATGGCATCAAAGGCGATGCGGAACTCGTGCCGGCCTTCGCTCCAGCGTCCCTCAATCGCCTCGATCCAGTGCCCCCGGTCCCAGAAGGACTTTTTAAAACCGCGGTTTTTCTCACGGATGTAGGTGTCGAGGGCGAGCGGCGACATCCACGGGATGAAATCGCCCTCGCTCACGAGGTCGTTCGAGACGAGGGGGGGGCCGTTTGCAGGCAAGGCTAGCGGGGGAGTGAGGGCGGACGGTGCAGATGCCGACGGCGGCAGGACGAGGCTCGCCATCTCCATGGATCCCTCTTCCGGCAACGCCGGTGTCAGAGTCAGTTCGCTGGGAGTGGCCTCGGGAGCCGTCAAGGCGGCGCGCTCGGCGGTCGCTTTGCCATGGAAGTAGAAGGCGACCAATCCGAAGAGCAGCATCGAGATTAGTACGGGCATCACCACTGTCTTCGTTCCCTGAACGTGACTGTAGGACTCTTTGATGCCTGATATGGAATATCTTTCGTACACGTCTCTGAAGCCCGGGGTGATTAGGGACAGGTTATAGAGAAGTGGCGCGTAAATCGCAATAGTGATTCACGGGAATGGCGATTTTTTTCACATTAGAGTGTCTTCAGCACCCGGGACCGGGTAAAAATGAGGCAGCAGCGAATCGCCGTCGAGGGCAACCCGGTCATGCGCTGGACGACTTCGCGGTAGGTCTCCAGCTGCGGGCGATACTTGGCGGCCGTCTCGGCAATCTCTTCGGCGGTGGTGACGCGGTCGGTCTTGAAGTCGATGATTGTAGCCAGGGTCGGGCTCCCGGCGGCATCGTGCTCGATCTGGACCCGGTCGAAGGTGCCCGAGAGCCATTCGCCCTTGAGAAGAATCTCGAAACTTTTCTCCCGCCAGACGAGGGAGTTTTCCGAAGATCGGGAGAGAGCGGAGCGGATCTCTGCATTTTCGAGGCTGCCGGTGACCTGCTCGAGGGCGTCGCGGAGGACGGCGGGGCTGCCCGCGCTGCCACCTTCCCATTTCGACCGCAGATCTAGGAGGCTGTCCTCGTCGGCCCATTCGACATCCTCAAAAATCGCATGCACGAGAGTCCCGAACTCGCGGGCTTCTCCCCCGCGCGGGCTGAAGATCTGGGCCGCGCTGACGGTCACGATCTCGGATCCGCTCGGAGTGCGTCGGCGCGGTCTGAGGCGGGCGCGGGCGGGATCGACCCGGACGCTGTCGTCGGCAGGGGCGTCGGGCGAGGGGGCGGCGGGAGCAAAATTTTCATACCAGCGCCGGTTCGAGCGTGGTGTGCTGCTCTGGTAGCGGATCGCGGCGGGGACGCCATGGAAGTCGGTCTCAGCGGGCTCTTCGTCGAGGCTGAGTTCGAGGAGCTTGACGAAGTTTTTCGCCGTCGAGGATTTTCCCAGCGGATCGGCGATGAGGTAGTTCGCGTGGCTCGCCCGGGTCATCGCGACGTAGAATTTACAGAGTGACTCGTAGGCGGCGGCGGCCTCGCACTCGGCGGCGTAGGCGCCGAGGACGGGGTCCGCTTTGACGATCTCTTTCACCGGCAGATCGAAGACCCAGAGGGCCTCGCGGTTTTCGTCCTCCTTTGCCCCGATCCCGCGTCGCGCCGTCGTGAGGGAGTTGCCGCCGAGTTCGGGCAGGATGACGGCGTCGAAGGTGAGGCCCTTCGACTTGTGAACTGTCATGACCTGCACCGCGCTGCCGGCGATGGGTTCGCGGGTCCGGTGGCGGCTGATGTAGGCGAGGAAGTCATCGACATCGCGGCTCCCCTTTTCATCGAAAAGGCGGGCCGCGAGGGCAAACTCTTCGGCACGGCTGCGGGTGAAAGGATCGAGAGGGGAACTGAGTTCGGACTCAAAAAGGGCAATGAATTTTCGTGTCACCGTCTCAAAATCACCTTCAAAAAGATCGTTCAGGACGCGGCGGGAAAAGGTCTCGACCCGGGCGCTGTCTCGCTCGATAACGGCTCCGTAGGGCGTCATCCGGAGATGCTCCCAGGCAAAAGTGTCTCCCGGATGCGCGGCGCACTGGAAGACGCTCATGAGAGCGCGGTTGAGCGGATTGTCCGAGGCGATGAGGATGTCCGACTCGCTCACCACGGGGATGCCGCAGTGGGCTCGGATGTAGTCGATCAGGGCGGTGCCCTGCTTGTTCGACTGCACGAGGATGGCGCACTTGATGCCGCGCACGACGGGGTCGATCTCCTCGAGGATGCCGACGACGAGGGCGTAGGTGTCCTCTTTGGCGGGCTTCTCTCCCGGCGGCGGGACGGCGTTCAAAAGCAGGGTGCAGCCCTCGACTTTTTCCCGGGTCGGGGCGACTTCGTGGTCGTGCCATTGCCACTGGGCGATCGTCGCGGGGGGGAGCTCGAGCGCGGCAAGGGTCGCGGGGCAGCCGAAGACCCGGTTGACCGGATCGATCACATCGAAGCCCGATCGCCACGAAACGTCGAGATTGCGCGGATGGACTCGCGTTTCGAGGGCGTTGTAGTGCTTCGCGATATCGGTGAAGAGCCTCGTGTCACCGCCCCGCCAAGCATAAATGGCCTGTTTGATATCGCCGACCTGGAAGAGGGAGCGGGTCCCTGAGTTATCCTGCACGACTTCGTCGATGAGATTGGAAATGACGCGCCACTGCAGGATGTTCGTGTCCTGAAACTCATCGAGAAGCCAATGGTCGTAGCGGGCGTCGAGCCGGTAGTCGATCTGTAGCCTGTCATCCTCGCCGGGCATCTGCGTGAGGATGGGGGAGCGGCTCCGGTCGCCGTAGTCGTGGCCCGAGAGGAGCAGCTGGAGATCCTGAAAGGTGAGCTGACCCTGGCGACGCACCTGATCGGCGTAGGTCGATTCGTAAAAGCGCAGCAGTTCCCAGATTCCGCGGGTGCGTTCCAACTTGATCGCGAGTTCGGCGCCGACAAAGCGCTGGAGGACTCGCCGGAGCGGATCGCAGCACGGCCGGTCGAGTTCGTGAACGGTGCGGTTCAGCTTCACCGTGAAGGCACCGCCGCAGATCTCGCTCCAGCCGGGGAGGAGGCGCTCGATCATATACTCGACACGGCCTTTGATCGGGGTGCCCGGGCGATGCAGCGGCAGTTGCTCGCGGAATTCCTCCCAGTACTTCCAATCGACCTTTTCGAGATTTTCGAGGGCACGGAAGAGGCGGGCGAATTCGTCCTCGAAATCGACACCGGTGACGAACCAGTCTTTTCCGCCGTCTTCCCAGATCGCGGCCGGATTTCCCCAGAGCTTTTCGCCCGGGGCGCTCAGGTAGAGGTCATGGAGGTCCGCGATGAACTCGTCGAGCTGACGGGTGATCCTGACTTCCGCCCTGCCGAAGGTGGCGAGACGGAAGGCTTCAAGGAAGGCATTTTGCGAGGAATCTTCCTTCCGGGCGGAGGTGAGCTGGCGTTCGAAAACGGTCTGGTAGACCCGTGCCCGGGCAACCGCCGTCTGGTATTCGTCCATCACCTCGAAGTCGCTCGTGAGCCCGAACTCGGCGGGGAAGGAGCGAAGAACGTTGGAAAAAAAGCTGTCGAGAGTCCCGAGAAACAGTCGCGGCATCCGCGAGATGAAAACGCGGAGGAGCGCCTCGAAGTCCTGCGGCGTCAAAGTCGCCAGCGTCGCCGAGAGCGGATCGCGCGGGTCCGAAGCGAGAGCGGCAGCGTCTTGCGGACTCGCCGCCGCTTTGGCCAGCTTCACAAGGATGGAGTCAAAAAATTCCCCCGCCGCTTTGCGTGTGAAGGTGACCGCAATGATGCGCTCGGGCGCAACCGGGAGACCGCTCTTGAGCTGCAGGCCCATCAGCGCGATGTAACGATTCGTGAGCTGCCACGTCTTTCCCGAACCCGCCGAGGCGAGGATCATTTCATTGGGGATAGCGCTGGTGGTCGATGAGTTCAGACGTCAGATGGTAGCAGTCTCTCGATAAACGGCAACTCCTCGACGACCAAGCAGGGAAGGATCTTCCAAGCGAGTGCGACGAGCCATTGACTCGGCTTTATCTCAACCGTAGCTGGCGAAGTGCCACGTAAACGCTCATTTAACTCTAACACAGGCACAACACGACGGCACTGACCAACCCCAATACCCGCTGCGAGTTGTTTGACTTTTCTGATTCGATTCTTTACAATTCCAATCGAAAAGCCGCGCTCGGGTATCGGGTTGACAGGTCTTTGATGATCGCGAGTAGGACCTTTCGAACGCGGTAGGATTCCGGTCCATTTTCCCGCGATGGTGCCCGCTATGCCGGGGGAGCAACGCCCCATCAACATTCGTCCGTCTTCTCGGGCGCGACGTAGTTCGGGTAGCCTTTGCTGAGTTCCTGCGTGAGTTCTTCGGCGCGGGCCTGATTCCCGAGGGAGCGGTAGGCGTTGATCGCTTTGGTGAGGGCCTTGGGGGTGACCTCGGGGTCCATGAAGATCTGGCTGACGACGAGATATTCCTTGGCGGCTTCGTCTAGCTTGCCATCGGCCGCGGAGATGTCACCGAGGAGGATGCGGGCCTCGGCGTTGGTGCGGCCTTCTTTCTGCGAGCGCAGGCTTTCCCGGGCGCTGTTGCGGGCGGCTTCGAAGTCACGCAGGCAGAGTTGGGCGTGCCCGCGGGCGAGGTAGGCGGCGGCGCGATCGCTGGGGCGCTCGGTCTGGGTTAGGTAATGGTCGTAGGCGGCGATGGTCTCGGGAAATTTCTTCAACTTCGCGCGGCAGTCGGCGAGGAGTTTCCAGACAGAGGCGGTCGTTTGATCGGGCTTTTCGGGATCGGTAATGGAGGTCAGGAAATACTCGGCGTCTTCGTATTTGCCGTCTTCGGCGAGCTTGCGCCCGACATACTCGAGGATCTGCGGGGGGATCGAGGTGCGCTTGACGGGCTCGGCGCCTTCGGCGACGGCGGGGGTGTTCTCGAGGTAGCGACGGGCTTCGCTGGCGAGCTTGGCGATGTCTTCGAGCTGGTAGTGGGCGATGACGATGCGGAGGGTGGCTTTGTCCTCGTTCGAGGGATCCATCTCACGGGCTTTTTCAAGTTCGATGAGGGCTTCGACGAATTCCTCGAGGTCGAAATGGCCGACGCCGATCCAGTAGTGGGCCTCGCCGGCTCCCTCGGTCTCGGGGAATTTCGTGAGGAGGTCGCGGTAGGCCTGGATCATCTCGGGAATCTTGCGCTGGTGGGCGTAGATGAGGGCGATCTGCTGGAGGGCGAACTCGAGCTCGGGCGAGTCGGGATGGCGTTTGACGATGTCGAGGTAGTCGCCGAGGGCGAACTGGTGATCTTCCTGCGCCTGGTAGGCCATGGCCCGCTTCGCGAGGGCGGATGAGGCGAGGGTGCTGTCGTGATGGCGCTGGATGAACCGGGAGAGGGTGAGGATGCCCTCGGATCCCTGACCTGACTCGATCTCGGCCCAGCCCTGTTTGTAGAGACGGGCTTCGTGGTATTTTTTATCAATGTTATCCTCGCGGACTCTGCGGTAGGCGGCGGCGGCGTCTTTGTAGTGCTTGATGGCGAACTCAGACCCTGCTCCGCTGGCGGAGTTCTCGGCCTGGCCGAAATGCCACTCGGCGGCCATGAGATGGGCCATGTCGATGAAGCTACTGTTGGGATCGACTTTCCGCTGGCGCTCGGCGAAGCGCGAGGCGGTCTCGGGGAGAAGGGGATCGCCCTCCTGATGGAGGATCTGGAGCTTGCGGTAGCCGGCCTCGATGCCCTCTTCCCGCTCGGGATATTTGCCCTCGACGAGGGAGTAGAGTCGCAGGGCGGAGGCGAGGTCTCCTTTGATGCGGAAGGAATGCCCGACGATGAGGAGCATCTTGGCACGGGACTCGTCGGGGGCGTCGTAGGCACCGGTGTTGTAAAGTCCGATGACCTTGTCGTGATCGCCGCGGGAGAAGGCGTTGAAGATCGCGCCCACCTGGGCGAGGGATTTCCAGGGGCTGGCGTCGTCGAAGCCGAGGGCCTCGTTGAGAAGCTTTTCGCTGAGGTCCGCCTGACCGGACTCGGCCGCCATGAGCCCGCCGCGCACGATGGCCTCTTCCTTGAACTCCTGAGTCGAGGCGCTCGCGGCGAGTAGCTGGAAGCGCTCGAGGGACTTGGCGGCGTCGCCCAATTCGAAGAAAAGACGGGCGCTCTCGAGGAGGCAGCGTTCGTAAAAGGGATTTCCCTCTGCCGGACCCGAGGCCATGACCGCGTCGAACTCGGCGAGGGCTTCTTTTGCCTGGGCGGTGAGCTGGAGGCAGCGGGCGTAGTAGAAGCGTGCCTGGACGACCGCTTCGGCATTGGTGAGCTCGTCTCGTGCCACCTTAAAATAAGCGAGGGCGTTGCGGTAGTCTTTGGTATTGAATCGCAACACGGCGAGCCGGTAGGCAGCGGAGCCTACGAAGACGCCGCGGCGGTAGGTATTGATGAGGTAGTTGAAGGTGGTGACCGAGTCCTCGAGCTGATTCACTTTCAGATAACACTCGCCGAGCCGAAACCAGGCGGCCTGGAGATTGGGACTGTCGGGCTGCTCGCGGATGAAGATCTGGTATTGCTGGGCGGCGAGGGCGAACTGGTCTTTGCTGTAGAGGAGGTCGGCGTAGGAGAGGATATCCTCAGGGATTGGGGTGGCCTGCTGGGTCGGCGGGGCTGGAACGGGTGGGGCCGGTGCGGGCACCTGAGCCGTCGCGGCGAGAACGGCGAGTTGGCAGACGATTCCCGCGATCAGGCCGATGCGGGCGGGTCGCTGCGTTTTGGCGGGGAGTGGTATTGAGATCAGTGACATTGGCGGGAGTAGCGGCGAGGTGCCGGCACGGGGACTCATTGCTCGGGCCTTGTCGTGGCAAAGGCTACGTTCCAGATTCCGGCTCGTTTGACTTCGTCGAGGACATTGATGATAGCCTGAAAGCTCGCTTCGGATGAGCCGCGCAGGATCACAGCCTGGTCGGGATACGCGTCGGAGACGGCTTTCAGTTTGGTGAGCAGCTCGGCATTGGTCACCTCCAGACCGTTGAGGACGACGGTGCCGTCCTTGCGGACGTTGATGATGATCTCGCCGGCCTGGCGGTCTTTGTTCTCGGCTTCTTCGGCCGAGGGCACGGAGATGTCCATGTCGCGCTCAAAGCGGGCCGATTGCCACGAGACGATGAAGAAGATGAGGAGGAGAAAAACTACGTCAATCATCGGGGCAAGCTCGAGCTCGGCGCCTTGCTGACTGTTGATTTCCCGGAATTTCATGGATGGGGTGGCAGGGACGGGCGGAGCGGTCCGCAGGCATTAATCGGATTCACCCGTCTCGCGGCGGGCCGAGGCCCGGTAGTTGGCCCGCTTGTACTGGGCGGCGAGCAGGGCCATGATGTGGGTCATGGCGGCTTCGAGCTCGGCGATGAGTTTTTGCACTTTGCCGCGGAAGATGGAGTAAAAAATGAGCGAGGGGATGCTGACGACGAGACCGGCTGCGGTCGTCACGAGGGCCTGGGCGACGCCGGGGGCGAGGTCCATGTTCTGCACGCCGCTGCCGATGCTCTCGAAGGCCTTGATCATGCCGACGACGGTGCCGAAGAGGCCGATCATGGGGGCGACGCGGCTGATGTCGTTGAGGTAGCTGATGCGGTTGTCGAGGATGCTGGCCTGCCGGGTGCCCTCGGCCTCGGTCACCTCGCGCACTTCGTCGAAGCTCGCGGTCGGGTTCTTGGTCGCGAAATCGAGGGTCTTGTAGACGATCCGGGCGATGCACTCGTTCTCCCGATTGCACACCGCGATGAGCCCCAGATAGTCCTGCTTTCGGATGAGCGCGTCGGCGGCGTTCATGAATTTGTCGCTCACCACGGCACCCTGGCGGATCGTGAAAAGGTAGAAAATGACGAGGAGCACCGCGATGAAGGAGAGCAGGAGCAGGGGGACCATCAGCCAGGGGCCGCCCTCGAGGAGGTAGTCGAGCATCGTCTGCGCCGTGGGAAGTGTTTTTTCAAGGACTCCCGGTTCGGCCGCCGCCGATGGAACAGCCGGAGCCTGGGCAGCGGCAACCGGAGCTGGTGCAGCAGGCTGGTCCTGCGCTGCGAGAGGTCGCAGGACGCTGGAAACGAGGAGAAACGCGAAGAAGAGGCGGTATTTCATCCAGAAGTAGACTTTTTCGGAAACGGGTTGGAGCGATGAGGCACCTCGGATGCGGGCTCCGTAAAAAATGAGGCGGGCACAGGTCTCGCCGACCCGGGAAGAGACTCGCCAGTTTACCCTCACTCTCCGCCCTTGCAAACTCTCGGTCAGGGTATCGGAAGGAAATTGAACTTTCGGCCGGATAACACGATCAAGCTTTCTTTAATATGGAAATTATTAAAATTTCAGTAAAATCCTTGAAATAAAGGTGAATGTGCCATACTATTATTGAAATAATGGTTAATATAATTAGTTTGACGGGCCCGACTCTTTTTCGTTGTTGCACATCCTTGAAATGAATCAATTTGGAGCAGGACCTTCCCAGCCGGCATCTTCCGAGGCGTTGTTCCCGGGTTTTCCGACCCTGGATCTGGGACGATTGGCCTCGGTCGTCTGGAAGCGGCTCTGGCTGGCGATGCTGGTAGCCGGCGTCTTCATCGGCCTGGCGATCCTCTACGTGCTCACCGCGACGAAAATTTATCAGTCCTCTGCGGTTATTTATATCGATCCGAAAAACGAGGGAGCGGTCTTCGAGGGCATCAAAGGCGTGCGCCAGACGAGCTGGGAAACGCTCGATGCCTTGAAGTCGATGGCCGACGGGATTCGCAACGGCACCGTTATCCTGCGCGTCGTTGATCGACTCAAGCTCCGCGAAGATCCCACTTTTCTATCCGCAAAGGCCGGAGGGTATTCCGATGCCGAGATCGTCGAGGTCGTCAGCAGGAAGGTCGAGGCCGAGTTGCGCCGCGGCACCCGGCTCATCGATGTCTCGGTGAAGGACCGCTCTCCCGAGCGTGCCCGTGACATGACGGCGGCTTTTATCGAAGAGTTCCAGGCGCTCATCCGCGAGCAGAACCAGGCCTTGGCCGATAAATCGCGCGGCACTCTCGAGGAGGAGGCCATGCAGCAGCTCGGGCGAGTCAATGCTGCGGAGGAAAAGTTGCAGGAGTTCCGCCGTGAGCACGCCGATATCGCGCTCAACGAGAAAAACGACATCACCAACACGAAGTTGGAGGATCTCGACAAACTCCTCAGCACCGCGAGCAATGAGGTGCTGCTGAAGCAGGCCGAGTTCGAGGAATACCAGAGCATCCCCAAAGAAGAGATTGAGCGTGTCCTCGAGATCGGCTCGCACGGCGGACAGGATCACATTCAGAAAATCCTCCTCGCCCGCAACCAGAAGCGTGCCGAGTTCGTCCGCATCAAGGCGCAGTTCGAGCCGACCCACCCGACCTACCAGTCCTACGAGGGCGATCTTGCCGGTCTTGAAGAGCAGGTCATGCTCGTCGCCCGGGGGATAGGGGAATCGATCGAGACAGGCTACTACCGCGCCATCGAACACGAGAAAAAACTTCAGGAGACGGTACAGGAGCAGAAGCTGAAGCTCATCGAGGTCGACGGGGTGATGAAGGAATTCCGCACCCTGCAGCGCGCCGTGGAGGCGGCATCGACGACTTACGAGCGACTCCTCGACCGTATCAATGACACCGAAGTGACGAACGGAGTGGACGAGACGGTCGTGCGGACATTCTCCGAGCCGCTCATTCCCGCCAAGCCGGTCTCGCCGAGAAAGACGATCACGGTAGCGGCGGCGGGTGTCCTGGGGACCATGTTCGGCCTTGCCTTTGTCATCGTGTTAGGTTTGTTGGACCGCACCCTGAACACGCGCAAGCAGGTCGAGTCGACCCTCGGGCTCGCGGTCCTCGCGGAGATCCCGCGTGCTTTTGACCGCAACCGGGATCTCGAGGACTCCCTTTTCGTGACGAGGGATCCGGGTTCGCTCGTGAGCGAGAGTATTCGTTCGCTGCGCACCTCTCTCTCGGCCCACGCGCCGCGCAGTGTCATGATCACGAGCCCGTCGCCTGGCGAGGGCAAGAGCTTCTGCGCTGCCAATCTGGCGGTGCTCCAGGCGAATATGGGCTATCGCACGCTGCTCATCGATGCCGATTTCTGCAAGCCGCGCATGGCCGGGATCTTCGTGGATCCGCTTCGCGGGGCACCGGCCGAAGGCGCCATCACCGGTCAGAACATGTGCCAGGAGACCGTTTTCAAAAACCTCTATCTGCTCTCTTGCGGACGTTTCACTTCGAATACGGGCGAGCCGATGAACAGCGAGATCTTCGCCCGGATGCTGCACGAGTCCTATGCTTCCTTCGACTGCGTCATCATTGACACGAGTCCGATCAATGTCGTGAGCGATGGTCTCACCTACTCCCGCCACGCCGATGCCGTCGTCCTGGTGGTGAATGCGGGAGAGACGAATGCGGACTCCGCCCGGCGGGCGATGCGGGAACTGCAGCGGATGCGTGCCCCTCTCGTCGGCACGGTCCTCAACGGTATAAAGGGAACCAACAGCGCGCAGGCCGCCTATGTCGAGGGGACGACGAGAGCCCTGCCTTCCGTCGGTGCTCCCGGATACAGCCCGGCCGGAACTACCGGTTGATCAGGGTCACGGACGAGTCGTGACATTTCCCCGGAATCCCATTTTCCATCATGAGCAGCGCGAGTCAGAGAAGCAAAGACGCCACCCGGCGCCCCCTCCTGCAAACGGCCGAGACATCGCGAGCACGATACCATCGTCTCGTCGCCGGTGCTTTTGTGGCCGACATGCTCGCCGTCACCTGTGCGCTCCTCGTCGCGCAGTGGATACGCTTCGAGACGCCCATTGCCGGCTTCGGGGTTCCGGCGGAGGATGACTTCCGCGCGATCGATTATATGGGGCACATCATCCTCGGCGTCGTCCTGATGATGGTCGCGCTCCTGAACTTCCGCTTTTACACGCGGGAGCATCTCCTTTCCTACACCAACACGCTGCGCATCATCTTCAAGTCGTCGCTCGTCTGGATTCTCTCTTACATCACCCTGACATTGATGCTGAAATTTGATCCCGAGATCTCGCGGGTCTTCTGCGGCATCGGGCTTCTCACGACCCTGACGCTGCTGCCGATCTGGAGGGGGATACTCTGGCGCGTCATCAGCCGTGAGGAAAATGCCGGGAGTCTCCGCCAGCGTGCACTCGTGGTGGGCTGGAGCAAAGATTTCTCGCGGGCGGTCAAGACCTTCACTGAAGCGCCGGATCGTCCTTTTGACATCGTCGGGGTCATCTGTCCGCCCGAGGGCGAGTTCCAGGAGCCTGTCCCCGCCCACATGCCGGTGATGGGGTCCTACGAATCGCTCGAGGCGCTCCTGCAACTCCGCGTCTGCCAGATGGTCATCGTGGCGGACGATGCGTTGAAAACAGGAACGCTGATGCACATCGCCGCCGTCTGCGAAAAGTCCATGGTCGAGTTCAAGCTCGTCCCGACCTGCTTCCAGGTTCTCCTCAGCGGCCTCCACCTCGAGTCCGTCGGCGGCATCCCCATCCTCGGGATCTCGCGGCTGCCACTGCACAATACGGTGAACCGCTACATGAAACGTTTCGTCGATCTCGTCGGCGGCATCGTCGGTCTGTGCCTCGCCGCGCCGGTCATCGCGGTCTTCGGAGTGCTAATCTACCGCGAAAGTCCCGGTCCGATCTTTTACCGTCAGCGTCGTCTCGGGGCGAGCGGATCCACCTTTGATATGGTAAAACTGCGCTCCATGAAACTCGATGCCGAGACCAAGGGCGTCGGCTGGACCGTAAAGGATGATCCGCGCTGCCTCAAGGTCGGTGCCTTCATGCGTCGCTGGAACATCGACGAGATCCCGCAATTCTGGAACGTGCTCAGGGGCGACATGAGCCTCGTCGGTCCGCGCCCCGAACGGCCCGAATTGATCGAGCAGTTCAAAGAGGAGATCCCGCACTACAACGCCCGTCACCACATCAAGCCCGGCATCACCGGTTGGGCCCAGGTCAACGGACTGCGCGGCGACACCGATCTCTCCGAGCGGATCCGCTTTGACCTCCATTACATCGAGAACTGGAACGTGCTCCTCGATTTCCAGATCATGTTCCTGACATTCATCAAACGGGAAGGGGCTTGTTAAGGTTTTAGGTTTCAAGTTTCAGGTGTTAAGTATTTTGAATTGGGTCCGACAGGTTATTGCCAACGATCAGGCGGAGATCGATGCGCCGGTGGCGCCGATGCTGAAGG
>Ga0209702_10000756_pt1 | contig 67126 bp, 68 predicted proteins | sample FRY01_FD_187210 | JGI IMG/M metagenome (GOLD analysis project Ga0209702, IMG submission 187210) | Freshwater microbial communities from Lake Fryxell liftoff mats and glacier meltwater in Antarctica - FRY-01 (SPAdes) (version 2) | ecosystem: Environmental > Aquatic > Freshwater > Ice > Glacier... | reverse complement strand
ATAAAGTAAGCTTATTATGACCTAAGTCGGGTTTGCTTACAATGAGCATTTATAATTTTTGGCGGAGAGAGAGGGATTCGAACCCTCGATACGGTTACCCGCATACACGCTTTCCAAGCGTGCTCCTTAAGCCACTCGGACACCTCTCCAGATGCAATATGATTATATTCTAAGCCAGCAATAAATGCCAAAAATAAAAACCCAATACCACTTTTTGGGTGTGGAATTGGGTCTTGCTAGAGAGCCTCAAACACTCTGGTCTCGCCAACGGCAATAATTTTAATATCAATTGGTTTTGGCGGTAGGTTGTTTGTCAGCCCAGAGATGTCTCGAAAGTCATAGACTTTCACGCCAGCACTAATTAGATCTTCTATGCTCCCAAAATTGGTAAAGCAAACAAGTGTTACCCAGTGCCCTGCCATAGCTAGCTTTTTGAGGTAGCTACCAACGTTATTAAGGTCGTTGGTCATAACATAAAAGTGAGCTAGCGAATTCTTAGGTGTATTTTCAACAAGATACGCCAAGAGCTCAAAGTCAATATCGTGCTGATAAGCAACATCAGCTCCTACATCACCTTTGTTTTTGACGCATACAGACCAGCCTGTTTGGCGCGTCATATAGCTGACAAAAGCTTCTATTTTAGCTATGTTATCTTTGCGAAAGTTTATAAACATTCTGCCCTTGAAGCTAATGTTAGTATTCTTGACAACTTCTTTTTTAGCAGTTTTGGCGATTATAAAATCTCTTAGCTTAGCAAAGTCTGGCCTGTCTCCTCTGGTAGGAGGCCTACCCAAAATAGTGTTGAGCGTCCAATCAATGTTTGGCGCATCTAGTACGGCAATAACAACTGGGTTGTTTTGTCCCATATAGCTTTGCATTTCGAGCTTTTCGGCTGAAATACTATCTCCTATTGATGGCATCTTACTAACCTTAGCCTAAGGCAAAAGGGAATTTCCCTGCCCGGCAAAAACCTAACAAGCTAATTGTAGGGTATTTGCCGGGGAGAAACTTTAAAAAGGTACTTTTACTCTGTATTTATAACATATATACATAAATATTACAATATTAAATAGCTATTAAGCAATTAATTTTTTGAATTCTTCAACAAGCTCAACTGGGGTGGGGTCAATACCGTTTAAAATAGCCAGGTAGCTACTGACAAAGTCACCTAGTAAAATCGCGTATAGTATCTGCTGAATATGGCTTGAGCCCTGGACAGTTATGATCGTTGGTCTAAAACCGTATTTGCCCAGTACTTCTTGGGTGGCGGTGATACGCTTCTTGATATCTGAAGTGTCATCTTTTGATTGTAAGATGATACTAGAAATGTTTTTGGTTGTAGGAAACAGCCAGCCTTGCATTTCATTGTGGTTGAGCTCACTAAAAACATTGCTGTGAGCTATTTGCTTAGAGTTTTCGTTGATATCTATTTTCCATTTGTAACTAGCGCTTCCCAGCCTAGGGCTGGCATATATGACTACTTCTTTGGTGTGCAAGTCTTGAGCCATTCGCTTGGCTTGATTGTCTTGAGTGATGTCTGGTGACCAAGCCATCTTGGCGGTATCTAGAAAGCTGGCGCTGTCTTCTAGCTCGCTTCGAAGATCACCTCCAGCTACTAGCTCAAGGTCTTCTAGAATACATGCCAAAGCTTTGAGGCTTGCAAAAACAGCTAGCCGGGGCTGAGAAACGGCTGGCAGCTCTAGCACTAGTGCATCGTCTTGGCGAGCTTTATCTGCGAGCTTACCGCCGCTCGTAATACACACCAGCTTGCAGTTTTTGTGGTGGGCATCGTCATAGGCTTTTAAGGTCTCAGCAGTGTTCCCAGAATAGCTAGAAATAATCACAAGTGTTCTGCCGTCTGAGTAGCCGGGTAGACTGCCACCCCGCACGGTTTCAAAAGGTACGCTGATACGGTCAAAAAGCCAGTTTTTGGCAATACTAGCAGCCAAGCCAGAGCCACCCATGCCGGCAAAAACAACGTTACTTATGCCTTCAGAGTCTTGAGCTGTTAAATCTTGCCGCATAGACTGGGCGTACTCTTGGCGTAGCTGGCCAGGCTGAGAGTCTATCACATCAAAAATTTTCTGACTGTCGAGTTTTTGGAGTTGGTCGAAGTTACTCATAGCTTAATACTACACTAAATATACCGGTAAATAAAAATACCCCAGAAAAATTGTGTTTTTCTGGGGTAAAGACTTATTAGTGACCACTAGTGGGTCTGATAAGCAATTATTTGGCCTTTATCGTCATAGCCTATCTTGGCTTCTAGCATGGCTTGGCATTCTTTGAGCTCTCTCAAGCTAAAGCTGTCTGAAAAGTCACTAACTCCATGGTAGCTAGAATATTTGAGCTTGAGATTTTTGAGTAGTAATGTTTTTTCAATGTCTTCTGCCACCCAGATACCTAGGGCTTTTAGCTGAAAGACACTCATTCTACCCAGACTAGCCTGGTCAATACCGTGTTTTAAAAAATAGCTCTGACAATTGCCTCTTTCTAAGACACTAGCATAGGCACTACACCACCGCTTGGCTTCTAAGAGCCCGTCAATATTAGCAGTTTCGGCGTCTAACAGACCACGAGGGTCTTGGCCTGTTAGCGCAAAAAGATTTATTGTCTGAGATCTTTCTAAATAAACCGCAAAACCCTGGGTTTTGGTTAGATATCTAAGCAGCTTTTCAATATAGCGCTTGTCGCGCATGGCAAGCTCAGATTGCTCATGTTCATGGGTGTTCTCAGGTTTTATTATTACTCTTACTAAGAACTCTATCCATTCTTCTAGCAGGTGACTCTGTATATAGACAACATTTCTTGTGATGTCGTAGTTGTCTATTCGGGCAACAATCGACCGCCAAGATTTGTTTTTGATTTGTTCAAAAATGTAGTCTTGGTTGCGCACGAGATATATCATCTGAGCAATCTCTAGTGGTTCGCAAGCCAATAAGGCTTCTCGCGAGTTAGGTGTTATTCGTGAGTGGCTGCTATCAAAAACTATTTTTATAGGCTTTTTCAAGGCTACCTCCTGGTGCTTGAGTAGGGTGATTTTATGTAAGGTGCAGGTATTTCTGTTGACAATTATACTAGTCTTTGGCTTTTATGTCAATACTAGTCTTTGGTGCTTATAGCCAAGAGCTGGTAAGCATAAAACCAACTAGATCTTAGGTGGTTTTAAAAGAACTTCTTCAACACAAATCTTATTGACTAATAAAATTTCTGGAAAAGAGACAAAACAAGATAGTTATTACTTTTAAGTGGTCTAGGGGGCCAAAAGTATCAACGAAAACGCTGATTTGAGGTCAAACCTCTAACTTTTGGCCCCAGCAAAATATGCCCCCTTAGGGCTTACGACTTCGCTCCTTTAAAGAAGCGGGCCTCAAGCCCCGTAAGAGTTCGATGCACCCACTTGAGGGTATCGCGGTCGAGCTTATCAGCTCGCTCCGCTTTCCCCCTGAGGGGCTGCCGGACACTGTCCATAAAAAAGTGGTCTCCCACGATCTCTTGGATTACAGCCAGCATCACCTCACTCTTCTCAGCCCATTGCTGGGCCTCATGGCGCAGGGCCTCAAGGCGAGACAAGGCCGCCTCTCTTTCGAGAGGAATGGGGCTCGAAAGGCCATCACAGACGGCCTTTCGAGCCTTGAAGCCTACACCGAGCTCTTTAAGCTCAGAGAAGGCTCGCCTTGAGAAAGCGTGCCTCTGGGCTGTCCTCACTATGGCGATGCCATGGCGAAGATGAACTTCTTGACTCGAGCTGAGCAGGCGCTTGGCCTGCTCCTGCTTGGTCGAGGTCATTTCGACCTCTCCAAGTATCCCAATGGCAACTGCTGCAATTTCTTGCAGTTCTTTAATGGTTGTATTTTCACTAAAAGTAAGATCATACATAATTCAAGCCCCTCCTGAGGGCCCGCCAACAAAAACAGGGAGTTTTTGCCGGCATAATGCATTACTTTATTTAAAGTAGATGCAGCCTTGCAGCACTCGCCAGCTAAATTAATTTGGCTAGCTAGTGCTACAAAGCTTTATGGATGTAATCTTTGAAGTATTTTTACTATCTTGTTTTGTCAATGTGTGACCTTAGAGCATTAGCTAATGCCAATTCCAAAGGTTCGAACGGTATTATAGCAAAGATAAGTTCTTTTGTCAATAGTATTTGGCAGATTATAATATTAATTTATACTTCAAACCTGTTGTAAATACAATATTATTGCCATAAATGTTTGTATTTTTAGACAAAAAATATAGAAATTAAAAAGCCCACCTTAATGCATTCTTTTAAAATATGCTAAGGTGGGCTGGGTAGCTATCTGCTTGCAAAGTGCCTAATAATTGAGCTGGTATCAATCTCGAGGTTCAAAACTGCTCGGCAGCCTTCTGAGAGATCTTCGTGGGCATCAACAAACTGCAAGTTGTAGAGCCGCCAGCCAGCCAGCCAGCTTTTGGTCATGCGCAAGATGTTGAGCTCTAGACCCATCAGCTGAACAGCTCGTCTTTGGTTGGTGCTGGCCAAGCCAGATTGGGCCAAGATTTGCCGGGCGGCTGTGAGTATTTGGGGTGCTTGGTCAAGCATATCTAGCTCAATTAGGGCAAACAATCTGTTGGTGTGAATAGCGATCAAGTGCTGATCTGATATAAAGCTATTGGGGGTTGGCCTGGAAAGCTCCAGATAAAGCAAGGCTTGAGAGGCTTCACCGGTCAGTGAATAGAGCCGAGCTAGTTTAGCCCAGCAAAGTAGCTTTTCTTGCAGGCTATCAATCTCTAAAAATAGCTCTAAACTATCACTAAATAAGCTTTGGGACTCAAAATACCTGCCATACAGCATATGGGCGCTTCCTAGCTCGCGCAAGGTTGTTGCTGCGGCTGTTGGCATCTTAAGAGTTTCTTGTGTCTGAAGGGCTGTATTTAGGTTTTTAAGGCCTTCTTTTTGTTGACCTTCTGAAACCAGTGCAACGCCTACCATGTACTGACACTCTGCCGCGCAATAGATATTATTAGAATCAAGATACAAATCTCGAGCTTGCTTGAAAAGGCCAATCGCTTTGTCGCCTCTGCCAGCAACAAATAGCTGAGTGGCTTTCTGGGTAAGTTGTCTGGGATTAGACATTATTCTCCTGGGTGGTAGGTACAATTAGATTTTAATTATAGCACGCAATGAGCGAGTGTTGATTTGGTGACAAATGAGCATCAAAAAAGACCTCTTGGCTTGAAGTCTTTTTTGATGTGCAGCTTGGTTTTTAAACGCCAGCTCTTGCACTAGAAGTTAGCAGACTTGAGCTACATCATACCGCCCATACCACCCATATCTGGCATACCAGCTGCAGTTGGGCTGTCTTTGGCTGGTAGCTCGACAACAGCTGCTTCTGTAGTAAGTAGCATTGCTGCAGCGCTAGCGGCGTTAAGCAAAGCTGATTTTGTGACTTTTACGGGGTCGATAATACCAGCTTTGAGCATATCTGTTTTTTGATTTTTAGCGAAATCCCAGCCTAGATTCTTGTCGCCTTTTCTAATAGTTTCGAGTATTACAGCAATGTCGGTGATACCGGCATTACTGGCAATTTGACGAATTGGCGCTTCAAGACTTTTTTGAATAATCACAACACCTATTTGCTGCTCATCTTCTAGCTCTAGCTTATCTAGAACTTTGCTAGCCTTGATTAGAGCCGCTCCACCACCTGGAACAATACCTTCGGCTACAGCGGCTTTAGTAGAGTGCACGGCGTCTTCTATTCGGGCTTTCTTTTCTTTTAATTCTACTTCTGTGGCTGCACCAACTTTGATTACAGCTACTCCACTTTCTAGCTTGGCGATGCGTTCGGCTAGCTTCTCTGTTTCGTACTCACTAGAAAGCTCACTGAGCTGGGCTTTCATCTGGGTGACACGACTCTTGACGGCTTTTTTGTCACCTTTGCCATCGACTATTGTAGTATTGTCTTTTGAGGCAATTACTTTTCTGGCTTCTCCTAGCATTTCAACAGTAGCATCTTCTAGCTTTAGCCCTATTTCTTCGGCAATAACTTGCCCACCAGTCAAAATTGCAATGTCTTCAAGCATTTCTTTTCTTCTGTCACCAAAAGCCGGGGCCTTAATTCCTACGGCGTTAAAAGTACCCCGCAGCTTGTTTAGAACAAGGGTGGTAAGTGCTTCACCATCAAGATCTTCAGCTATAATCACTAAGTCTTTTTTGCCTTCGCTGGCTAGTTTTTCAAGCAGTGGCAAGAGCTCTTGAACAGAGCTGATTTTTTTGTCTGTGATAAGTATTGGGGCGTTCTCAACAACTGCCTCCATGCGTGCGCTATCACTTACCATGTAGGGGCTGACGTAGCCGTTGTCAAACTGCATGCCTTCGACAACTTCTTTGTCTAGACCTAGAGTTTGGCCTTCTTCTACTGTCACAATGCCGTCTTCTCCGATAGCTTTCATAACTTCGGCAATAAGCGTGCCAACTTCTGGGTCGGCGGCAGATATCGCAGCAACATTGGCTATTTCAGCAGACTCTTTGACGGGCTTTGCATTCTTGGTGAGCTCTTGGGCGACGGCCTGAGCAGCTTTTTCGATACCATGACGGATCGCCATTGGGTTAGCACCGGCAGCAACATTTTTGATACCCTCTTCTATGATAGCTTGAGCTAGCACGGTGGCTGTAGTGGTGCCATCGCCGGCTTGGTCATTGGTTTTGCTAGCTACTTCTTTAATTATTTGGGCACCCAAGTTCTCAAAAGCGTCTTCTAGCTCAATCTCTTTTGCTATTGTCACCCCGTCGTTGGTTATTACTGGGCCACCATAAGACTTGCCAAGCACCACATTGCGGCCTTTTGGACCTAGAGTTGTCTTGACTGTGTTGGCGAGTTTGTCGACGCCAGCTTTAAGACGCTTACGGGCTTCTTCACTACTAATAATGTCTTTTGCCATGTTATTTTCCTTCCTTTACTATTGCCAAGATATCTTCTTCTTTTACTATTAAATAATCTTTACCGTCGACCTTAACCTCGCTTGGGCCATATTTGCTATATAGCACGGTGTCGCCAGTTTTGACCTCTTTAACGTCTTTACCAACAGCCACAGCTTTGCCCTCTGAAGGTTTTTCTTGGGCACTATCTGGCAAGATAATACCAGAAGCTGTGGTCTCCTCTGAATCAAGTTGCTGTAATACTATACGGTCGGCTAATGGGCTTATTTTCATGCTAGTAATCTCCTTTGAGTTAGTTTTTTCATTGCGACTGGAATAGAGAAATGGTTGTTTTTCTCGACTTCGCCCGTAATGAGCGGCTACGCTGTTTTGTTTGGCAGTCAGTGTGCGAGAGTGCCAGTAACCAGTTTAGCCGAGAGCAAATGCATAGTCAAGCATAAACAAATTCTTGAAAAATTGTTGCTACAACTACCCAAGCCTGGCTATAAAACAGACCTAATTTTGCTATAGCTAGACTTTATCTCTTGGAGATTTTTGCTATGACTAGGCCTTGCTATTAGGGTGTCTGGTCTAATTCTGAGTAAGGCATCTTTTGATTGCAAATTGGCTTTTTGGGAAATATGACGAAGGTGCCGGCGATAGCCCATGGTATCGAGGCTATCAAGGCCTCTACTAAAACCAGTTAGAATTTTTGTATTTCGTTGTTTCCAGGGAAAATTAGGCAGATTTTTGTAGATGAGGGGATTGTTCTTGAGTATATCTTGCCAAATATCTTCACCGTAAACTGGCTCAGAAAGCACAAACCACATTACCTGGCCTTGAGTAGATAAGCTCATTTTGTCTTCAAACCTTAGCCCGGCTGTAGTGTAAAAATTGTCTAAAAAAATTGAATCTTTGGGGTTTTTGGTGCTGCGACGCTTGCCCATTATTTCTAAAATGTAATAAAGACTGGCTTTGGTTATGTATATTCTGCTGGGTAAAGTAATAAATACATAGCGAGAGTTAGAACTGGGCTTTTTGCTGTAATAAAGGTCGTCATAGCTTACTAAAACGACTTTGACAAATGGCAGAAGTCTAAAAAGCCTTGACCATTTTTTAGCTTTTTGTATTCTTTGAGAGGCCAGTTTTGTTCTGGCCTGGTGTGAGCTGTAAGAGACATTTTTAAGGCCGTATTTTTTGTTTTTGAACTGTTGTATTTTGCCAGCCCTGAGGAGTTTTGCCAAATGCACGCTCACCCCAGCTTGGCTGGCCTTGACCGCTATGTACCAGAGTATCTGTCGATCGCTAAGGGGAGTTTGAAAAACGGCGCAATAACTCAGTATATCTAAGATTGCCTCACGTAGGCGTTGGTCTGTTTGTTTGGCACTGATCATTGCTTTATTATGTCAGACAAATAGCAATCAAAAAAGCCACTCTCTAATAAAGAAAGTGGCCAAGCGAAATCGAAACGGGAGCTTGTGCCCAGACTGATTATGCTCTGTAAAGAACAAAATGCAGTCTGGGCACTACCAATACCCCAGCGTATTGGCGCCCCATTGCATGAGTCTCTCGCCCCATTTTTTTGGTGTTGAGAGACTCACAGCTCAGCAGTCAGTATGGCGAAAGCCAAAACTTCTGCGGGTTGAGGAGGTGCGGGCTATTAGCATTACTAGCTAAACTAGTAAAAACCCAGCGGCCGCACCTCCCTAGTTGCTTAATTTTAGCTTAAGTCAGCATAGTTGTGAGACTCAGCTGAAGCTACTCTTTTTAAGCAACAAATTTATAAAAGAACTTAATGGTAATTAGCTTTGATCTAAGCTAATACTTTTTACAAGCTATAATATACGCTAGCAGACAAAATTTGTCAAGCATTAAATATTGCAAACTAAGCAGTCAAAAAAAGCCTAAAAATAGTTTTGAAAATTAGAATAAGTCTACCGCTAGCTGGGCTTGGAGCCAATGTCTTTTGTCAGTTTTTTTTGTTTTTGTTTGAGGAGAGTCTCGCTATTTGCCTCAATATTTAGTCTCAAGAATGGCTCGGTGTTACTGGGCCGAGCGTTAAACCACCAGTCACGGTATCGAACAGTCAAGCCGTCTAGCTTGTCAATCTCACCATCTTGGTACCTGCGCTCTAAGACTTTCAAGGTTTCAGCTGGCTCTGGCGTTGAAAAATTCAGCTCTGGGGAATTGGCAAACATTGTTTTAAAAGGAGCAGCAATTTCAGATAAGGGCTTGTCTGTCTGCGACAGAATTTTTAGTAACATCAAAGCAGCAATTAGGCCCGAATCAGCATTGAAGTTGTCTCGAAAATAAAAATGCCCAGAGTGTTCACAAGCAAAAATAGCCTTGCGTTTCTTCATTTCGGCTTTTATGAAGCTGTGGCCAACTCTTGTGCGTACTGATTTGCCACCAAAACTCTCAATTGTCGCTGGTACAATGTCTGAGCATATTGCATTGTACAGAATTGTTTCGCCGGGGAATTTTTCTAATATTTCTCTAGCTAGTATTGAGCCTAGTACGCTGCCAGTGAGAAGCTGGCCAGTATCATCTACCACAAAAGCCCTATCGCCATCACCATCAAAAGCAATTCCACAGGCGAGTTTTTTTTCTAGCACTAGCTTGCGCAGGTCTTTGGTGTTGGCTTCTACCAAAGGGTTGGCGACATGATTTGGAAAAGTTCCATCAAGCTCAACAAAAAGGCTTTCTATTTTTAGCGGTGTAAGATTTTGCAGGTAGGGCAGTACAATAGCCGCCATACCGTTGCCGGTATCGATGCCAATATGAAGGGGCTTTTCTATCTTGCCCACCACCGCCAGAGCGTGCCTAACCCAGTCTTGGGTGATAATCTGAGAGCTTATAGCACCTTGCTTGTTAATCTTCTGAAAATGATCTGTAGTAATATTTTTTTCAATCTCAAGTAGACCGCTGTCAATACCGATCGGAACAACTCCCTGCCCAGTTAGCTTAATGCCGTCGTATTGCCCAGGGTTATGGCTGGCGGTTATCATTGCCCCTCCCGCCAGCTTGTATTTGCCAACAGCAAAATAAATCATGTCAGATGTTATTTGGCCCAAGTCTAATACCGCTCTACCCTGTTTTATTAGTCCAGCTACAATAGCATCTGCTAGCTCGCCAGAATCAGTTCGCATGTCTCTGCCAACTGCTATCTTTCCGCTTGGTACAAAGTCTGCAAAAGCCCGGCCAATAGCGTACGCCACCTGGGGGTTTAGCTCTTGTGGTGTTAAGCCGCGGATGTCGTAGGCCTTAAAAATGTCTTTGTGAAACTTCATATGCTTATTTTACCAAAATAAATTGCTTTTCATCTTGCTATAGAGCTTTAAAAATTGCCTCTCAGTTTTTAGCCAGGTTTGATACTTAGTTTTTGAGATCGCCAGATCCCAGCAGCCCGTAAACTCAGTGACTTCTTCATTAAAGCCCCGCTTGAACTGATACAGTCCAGCCTGAGGGTGGCTAGGGTCGTCGAGTTGAGACTTTGGCGGAACCGCCACTAAATCATAGCGGGTTACGCCCTGTTGTTTAGCCCAAAGCATTGCTTGCCACTGCAAGAAGTATGGTGCCATTAGATTACGCTTTGTGCCAAAAGACCCGCCATCTTTGTAGTAGCCCTTAGAGCCAAAGTGCGTGGCATAGATTCCAGCCAAAACTTCGCCCTCATGGCTGGCTATTAGTAACTGGCCCAGCCCGGCTTTTGCCAGAGCTTGCCAATACCCGCCGAAGTAGTCTTTTTGTCTCAAAAAGAACCCCGCCCGATCTTTGGTAGCGAGCATTAGGTCATACATCAAATCTACATTTTGAGCTGTCATCTCTCGGTGCTCCACAACCACTCCTTTTCGCTCAGCCAGCCGAATATTATAGCGAGTTTTTTGTTTGAAGCTTGCAATTATGTCTTCTTGGCTAGGCTCTAGGTCAACAAAAATAGTCGCCTTGAACTGCAGATCGGCCTTAGCCTTAGTAAGGCCGACTTTTTTCATATCAAGCTGACCGTCTAAGAGTTCTGGCTCTATTTTTACCAAGATAGCCCTGCTGTCAAAGCGGGCCATAAAGGGCCCAAGCTCATTACAAAACTCCATAAAGTGTGCACTAGAATCAGCTGAAGCTAAAAAATCTTTGAAAAACCCTGGGCCTTTTGAGCAGTAGTAGATATTCCCTAGAAAACTTGCTTGTTTTGAGCTTAAGCAAAAATACAATACATATCCGGCTGACTGATAGACAAAGTAGTTTGGCAGCCAGCCGGCAGTTTTTTTAAACTCTCCCCAGGCCAGTGAATTATAGATGTGCCCACCGTCCGAGTTTTTTAATACTAAACTGTCCCAGTCTAGTATTTCTTGGGGGCTAGCTGGGCGAATCACGAGTTTGGTCTCGCTGAGCTTTTAAAAACAGATGAGGTAAAATATTTGCGCTGGTGAGGAGCCTCAATCATGGTCGACCGCGCATTTTTTTGTAGGTTGTGTAGAGCTGGTATTTAGCTTTATTGAGAGCAATATCATAGCTGCCAATGTTGGTTACAACCTCTCCCCCAAAGCCTTTTTTGAAAGCTGTCAGCCCAGCCCACGAGTGATCTGGCTGATTGGGCGGAGCAATTCCCCAAAAGTCAAAATATTTTAGCCCATCTGCTTTGGCGTCTAGTATCATTTGCCAGACGTTACTGACCGCGGCCTTGTATTGCCTGTTGAGAATTTGATCGTTACCAGTATGTGCGTAGTAGCGAGTTTCACCCCAGTCAATAACCAGAGAAATACTAGCCGGCCTGTCTTCGGCCGAAGCGATATAGAATTTGGCAATACTCTGTTCAATTAGGCTTTTGGCCATTTTTTGATAATACCAGTCTGGGTGATTGGTGATCTTGGCATGAGCCGCGGTGTCTTTTAAGAGATTTAAAAAAGGTTCTACCGTCTTGAGGCTGGTGGTTTGGGTCAATACCACTCCTCTTTTTGCGGCAGTGTTGATGCGGTTACGATGACCCGATTCTAGCCCTGCTCTAAGTTCTTCTTCTGAGTTGGTGAGATCAAGTAGTAGGGTGCTAGAGGGCTGCACGTCAGCTATTTTTTTGGCTCCCATATCTAGCATTTGTTGATGCGTGATGTTTCCAACTGGCTCTATTCTGACAAAATCACAGCCTAAATCGCTGGCTTTAATTTTTAATGAATTTATAGCCGAGGTGGGGTCAGTGATAATACTTGGGTTGTGAACTGCCAGCAGATAATGTAGCCCAGTTACCTGTCTGCTGTAGGCTAGCCAAAACCAGTCTTCAGAAATACCATAGTAAGGTTGGCGCCCCACTGAGGCCTGAAAGCTAGCCCATTGGCTAGATTGAAGCACGTGTCCGCCCCGCTCTTGAATGGTCTTGTTCCAGTTGTTTGGCAATTGCATAGTATACATTGTACCAGGTTTGGGGTGGTTTTTGTGGTACAATATTTGCCAATGAGAATTTTAGCAATCGAATCAAGTTGTGATGAAACAGCGGCTTCAGTAGTACAGTCAAGCGGCCGCTATGGTGGTGATATTTTGAGTAATGTTATCTCAAGTCAAATAGAGATTCACGCTGTCTATGGCGGTGTGGTGCCAGAAGTCGCCGCCCGAAGCCACATAGAAGTAATACTCAGCGTCGTTGAGCGGGCTCTAGAAGAGGCTAAATCAAGCTGGGCTCAAATAGACGCTATTGCTGTTACAAAGGGCCCTGGGCTAATAGGCTCGCTGATGGTAGGGGTTTTGACTGCCAGGACTCTCGCTGTTGCCAAAAACAAGCCACTTATTGGTGTAAATCACATATTTGCCCACGGTTTTGCTAGTTTTTTGACAGAAAATAAGCCAGAATTTCCGTTTTTGGCCTTAACCGTTTCTGGAGGTCACACAGCCCTTTCAATGTATCATGAAGATTTATCTAGAGAAGTTTTGGGCGAAACCCTAGACGATGCTGCTGGAGAGGCTTTTGACAAAGTCGCTAAGCTGCTAGGTCTTGGCTATCCGGGTGGGCCGGCTATTGGGCAGGCAGCCTTGATAGGCGATGATAAAAAATACAAGTTTCCAGTCGCAAAGCTTGGCTCAGAAAGTCTAGACTTCAGTTTCTCTGGCTTAAAAACAGCAGTATTGCGTCAGCTCCAAGAGCTAACTGGCACTGATGCGGTCGCCTCTTCAAGAACTGCACAAAAAGTAAATACTGCTAAGTCAGCGAATGCTAATAATAACAATGCTGTAATTACTAAATCGTATCAGCTAGACAAGCAGACCGTGGCTGATATTTCGGCAAGTTTTCAAGCTGCAGCCGTAACAGCTCTCGTCAAAAATACTCAAAAAGCCTGGCTCAGGTACCAACCCAAGAGCTTAGTGATAGGTGGCGGGGTGGCCTGCAATAGCGAGCTACGCTCACAGCTACTTGAGATAATACCTACTGCTATATTTGTGCCGCCAATCTTATGTACCGACAACGCTGCAATGATTGGGGCACTAGCACTACAGATGGCTCGCCGAGGCTTCTATACCAAACCGAGTCAGCTGCTAGCTGACTCGAGTCTAGAGACTATTTAGAAGTTGCTATTGCCAAGCTGATAATTAAGGCAAAGACTAATCTCTAGATTTTTTCAGAGGAGATTTGGCTGAGAACAACTAGTCTTTCTGAAACCGCCGCCTTCTGTTTATTAAGATCTTCAAGTTCTGCTTCGCCTTTAGAAATGTTACTTTTTTTATCGGCTATTGCAGTTTCTAAACGAAGGTCTTCTGCTTTCAGCTTTAGCACAATGTTTTCTACATCACTGTTGAGGCTGTCCATTACGCTGTTGCTGGTATCAGAAGTGTCTGCTGCAGGGGCTTGAGATTCTTGGCTGTCTTTACTTGAGTCTGAGTCTAGTGTGATGACAGGTGCTTGGTCGAGCTCTAAACCTGTATTTGGTATTTTTGCTAAGCTAGCTTCATCATCACCATCGGCATGGTCATTTTTGATTTCGGTACTGTCGATAGCTGAGTTACCGGCGTTACTAAGCTCACTGGTTTCTAGAGCACTAGTGGGCTGCACTCTTTCTTTGCCGGGCTCTGGGGTAACATCAACAACCGGCTGTGTGATTTGGGCAAGAGGCTGTGGGCTGTACTCTTCAACGGTACCAATACCAATCTTAGAGTTCTTATTGTCTAGTGGGTCTGGAGTAGCATCTTTGTCTGCATCTGTTTCTGAGCTTGAGTTTGTGCCGCCAGCTAGAATTGAGGCGGCCTGATCATCTGAGCTGGTGTCAGCTTCTTTCAGGTCATTGTCTGAGCCACTATTTGGGTCTGCTTCTGGAGTAGACATAGGGTCTGGCATTTCATCTGATTCAGAAGCTATTGTCTCAGCTTGGGGGCTCTCTGTTGGCGCCTCTATGACCGCAGTTGCCCCACCAGCATCTTCTGCTGAGCTATGCAGCTGACCCATTAAGCCCATAGCGCCCATGCTATCGCCTTCTGTCATAGGGGCTCGCTGGTCCCATTGCTCGTCTATTTCTAGTGGACTGTAAATATCTTTTAACACCCTGCTACTCCTCTTTAATGTTTATTTAAATGATAATTACACGTATTGTACCTAAGCATAAGCATCGCTGTCAAATATTTTCTAATATTTTATTGGTTTTGCTTGGTTTTGCTTGGTTTTGAGTAAGATTGCACTAGCCTAAATCAATTTAAAAGCTGACTTTAAACTAGCATTGCTAGTCAGGCTAAGGTTTTAAAAAAATGCTACAATAGACTCTATGAACAACCCAGAAATGCCAAAGGCATATACGCCAGCTGACCACGAGAACAAAATATCTGAGCTCTGGGACAAAAATAATGCCTATCAGCCTTACGCCTCAGTAAAAGCCCAAGCAGCAGCTTCACTAGCCAACAACCCTAAAAAAGCTGAGCCTTTTAGTATAATAATGCCCCCACCAAACGCCAATGGCGTACTTCATGCTGGACACCTGATGTATGTCATAGAAGATATTGCGACGCGTTTTGCGCGTATGCAAGGTCGCCCTACCCTCTGGCTGCCCGGCACTGACCACGCCGGAATCGAGACCCAATATGTCTATGAAAAAGAGCTAGCTAAAACTGGACTTTCTAGATTTGATCTGGGACCAGAAAAGTTTTACGAAGAAGTCATGGCTTTTACGAAAACCCATCAAGAAGGCGCCCTTGCTGGCTTCAAGTCAATGGGCTTTTCGGCAGACTGGTCAAAGCTCAAATTCACCCTAGATGAAGACATAATTAATGTTGTCTATGATGTCTTTATTCGCCTGCATAAAGACGGCCACATTTATAGAGGCAACCGAATAGTTAACTGGTGCCCTCGCTGTCAAGCGGCTTTTCCAGAGATTGAAACTCAGCATGTCGACCGAGATGATGCGATGTACACACTAGACTACGGTACAATCCAGATTGCTACTACCCGACCCGAAACAATATTTGCTGATGCGGCAGTAGCAGTCAACCCAGAAGACTCCAGCTACCTCCAGCTAGTGGGTAAAACCGCCACAATTCCATTACTCGATAGACCTATCCCAATAATTGCTGATAACCATGTTGATCCTAAATCTGGCACTGGGGCACTTAAAGTGACGCCAGCCCACGATAAAAACGACTACGAAATAGGCCAACGCCACTCCTTACCTGAAATAAGTGTGATTGATGAAGAAGGTAAGATGATCAATGTGCCAGACCAATACGCAGGAATGGAAGTATTAGAGGCCCGCCAAGCCGTTGTAGCTGCTCTAGAAGCAGCCGGTAAACTTGTTAAGACTGAGCCACTTACTCACTCTGTGGCCTTTCACGACCGCTGCGGTACTGCAATTGAGCTGATTATTTCTGAGCAGTGGTTTTTGCGGGTAAAAGAACTCAATAAGCCAGTTATTGACGCCCTGGAGACAGACAAAATAAATATCTTTCCCAAGCGCTACAAACGGGTTGCCTTAAATTGGCTCAGTCAAGAACACGACTGGTGTATTTCGAGGCCTGGGTGGTGGGGTATTAGAATCCCAGTGTTTTACAAAATAGACAATAATCCCAATACAGATAGCTATCTTATTGCTAAAGACGAATCTGAGGCAGCAAAATACTATGGCGAAGGTAATTATCGGGCTGAAACTGATACCTTTGACACTTGGTTTTCAAGCAGTCAGTGGCCCTATGCCACACTGATGACTTCTGGAGAGGGTGACTTTAGTACCTTCTACCCCACCACGCTTATGGGAACAGCTGCTGAGATTTTGCACAAATGGGTGACCCGAATGATAATGTTTGGACTCTATACAACAGGTAAAATCCCATTTGAGAATGTATATTTATGGGGCACAGTCACCGATGAAAAGGGGCAAAAACTTTCTAAGTCTAAGGGCAATTATCAAGACCCAATGGAAATTACTGCCAAATATGGCACCGATGCGTTGAGAATGGCCCTATCAATTGGCATTAGTGCTGGAAACAATGGTGCTCTTTATAACGAGAAGGTTGAAGGCTATCGAAACTTTTGCAACAAGCTCTGGAACGTTGCAAGATTTATTTTGGCTAAAGTTCCTGAAGTAACGTTGCCAGATAAAGCTGAGCTTCACTCCCCTGCTGACCACTGGATTATTAGCAGAATTAATCAAGCGATCGAGTCTGTGACCAAAAATATTGAGACCCTTCATTACTCTGAAGCGGGTCAGACTATTTACTCTTTGCTATGGGACGACATTGCCGATAAATACATTGAATACTCTAAGCAGTCTAGCAACCCAGCGATGTTGGCCTACACTTTAGACACCATACTGCGTTTGGCTCACCCCTACGCCCCGTTTGTGACAGAGGCAATCTGGCAAGAGCTACCCTGGCAAGATTCTATTCTGATTACCGAAACCTGGCCGAAAATAAAAATTAAGCCTAGCGCTCAGCTCGCCAAGCAATTTGAGCTAGATATAATAGCTATTTTATCAGCTCAACAAAAACAGCATAAGCAAGTACAAGCTGCAAAGATTGAAAAAGAAATAGCGGCTAAGCTTAATTTAATTAAGATTACAAAAACTAAGCTTAGTAACCCAGCTTTTGCTAAAAACGCTCCCAAAGAGCTGGTAGCAGGGGAGAGGGCTAAGTTGCTTACAGTGCAGGCTGAAATTGCTGCCCTAAAGGCGATTCTTGAAGCCCAATAGCAAGAAATCTTCAATATTTCTGGCAATTGGGCTAGTTCTGCTAGCTGCATTGCTCTGGGCTCTAAGTATGCCAGCGATAGGCAGCTACCGCGCAAATCTCGCTTCTAGACTGGTTGATCAGGCTTTGTCTCAGCAAGACGATAAGCAAAAGCTAAGCTTGCTTCAGCAGGCTCAGATGGTAGATAGCAGTAGCCAAAAGGCTACTTTGGCATTAACTGATTTCTGGAAAAGCCAAGGTAATCTCAACAAAGCGGTGGCAGCACTCGGCACTAGTAGCCAGCCCAACTATATGCTTATGGGTGATTTGTCACTGTTAGCTCAAAACTACCCCAAAGCCCTCAGCTATTATTCTCAGGCCAGCAAAAACAAGCCTACGGCTGCTAGCTTGGCGGGGGAGGCCAAGGCCTTATACAATCTAGAAAAGACCAATGAGGGCTGCACAAGGTCGGCACAGGCCGCTAAGCTCTCGCTTCTAAGTCAAGAGGCAAAAGATGCTCTTGCAGCCTGCACTATCTTGGGGGGAGTATCACAAGAAGCTACTGCACTAGATACACTACGGCCGGTTCTGACGGCTCGCGAATCTGCTTATTTCTTGATCGACACTGCAGTCTACAAGATAGGGGAGAGTAGACTACTAGACACCAAAGTAAAAACAGCTTATGACTGGCTACTACTCTCAAAGCTGGCTTCAGCAAGAGGAGATCTTAGTTTGGCTATCTCAAGGCTACAAGATGGACTAACACTCGACGGCAGCAGCAAGCAACTCAATAGCCAGGCTATAGAACTTTACCGACTGCTTGGTGACAAATCCAAACAGCAAGACTACCAAGAAAGATTGCGTCAGCTTCAGTTTACAAAATATCAATAGTAAATTATCAGACACTTTGGCTTTGTAGGATCGTTTTATTCATTTAGATCTTTTAATTAAGCAGTAAAAATTTATGTAGTTTATTAGCTTAAGAATTTTACATAATAAATTTCACGAGAATGCAAAAATGTGTTATAATGTATGTATTGTTTTCGGTGCTACTCTTGCATTTGGCATATAACTCTCAATGCGATATAATTACAGGTGCAGTTCTCGATACGGAGGGGTACCCAAGTGGCTGAAGGGGCTGGATTGCTAATCCGGTAGGGGGAAGTAATTCCCCGCGAGAGTTCGAATCTCTCCCTCTCCGCCATTCTAGAACTGTCAGCTTTGTAAAATAATACGGAGAGGTGCCCGAGTGGTTGAAGGGAACAGTCTTGAAAACTGTCAGGCTCGCAAGGGTCTCGTGGGTTCGAATCCCACCCTCTCCGCCATAGTAAAAGCCTGAGCCATAGCTCGGGTTTTTACTATGTTCTAATATATTTTTCCACAATAAGTTCAGGCATTGGGCTTTTCATATATTTAGCTTGTAGACTTTATGCACAAAATAAAGCATAATAGAAATCAATCATGCAAGATTCAAATAACCCCCAGTCTTCAGAATCAAAAGTCGAGCCGGTGCAGGCCTTTAGACCTGCCCCAAATCCTTTTGAAAAAAGCACAGCCGTCAGCCCTGAAAAGTATCCTGTAGCTGAAGAAGTTTTGCCACCTGTTGCAACAGAGCTTCAAGATAAAGACCCCGAATCTGATTATGAGTCAAATCCCTCAGCAGAATCAATTGAGCTAGTTGGTAAAAGAGCAGATGAGAAGCCGGAAAGTGGCTTACTCGAGCCACCCAAAAAAAGGTCACTAGCTGCCACTGTTTTTAGCCCTTTTTCTGCCAAGCCAGACCCCAATGCAGTAGCCGCCAAGCCTAACCGCCACAATACTAAAAAAGCCCCAGAGCAAACCCTATTAAGCTGGCAAGCACCAGAATTTGTCCAGACTCACAAGCCAGCTGGCTGGTATATTGGTTTTGGAGCTTTCTTTTTGATCTTGATCGCCACGGCTCTTTTTACTAGCCAGTATTTGACCGTAGGGCTGTTTGCAATAATGGCCGTAGTGCTAGTCATCTACGCCAACAGAACCCCTAGAGTATTGAATTATCAGATCACCAATTATGGCGTATCGGTTGGAGAAAAAAAGTATCTTTACGACGACTTTGGCTCATACTATCAGGCCAATGACTATGGCCAGACTGTACTCGAGCTGGTACCTAACAAAAGACTAGGTACTTTGGTAAGCTTGCCCCCAGCTCAAGATAAATTTGACACAGTAGAAAAAACCTTAAATCAAATGCTTCCTAAAGTTGATAACAGAGACGACCTAGCAGATAAGATTTTTAGGGCATTAAGGTTTTAGGCTGGCAATTAGAGTCTTGATAGGCTATAATTACTTCTGTTCTAGGCGCCCGTAGCTCAGCTGGATAGAGTGTCAGATTGCGGTTCTGAAGGTCGCAGGTTCGAATCCCGCCGGGCGCACCAAAGGCTACCATTCAATTATCTTGAAAGGTAGCCTTTGGTGTATTAATACTTGACAAATTCTGCATATAGAATATAATATAAGCGATAAGCAGACCAACCAAGGAGGCTTATGTGCCAAAAAATCACGGACCAAGTCGGTCCCAGATAAGAAAATCAAAGAACAGAAAAAGCGCTAATGCTCGAGCCCGCAAAAAGCTCGTGTCAAAAGATAGTGAACTTTGCTTAGCTGTTCTTGACGTACCTAACATCAACTCAGCCCTGCGTGTGCATTTAGAGCGTGAAAAGCTGCCAATTAAAGGCTTTGAGTACTATAAGCTGGCAGATGCCTGCAATAGGTATCTAAAACGTGTCCACGCCGAAAAAACGGTTAAGCTTGAGCTTGCAGCTTTTAGTAACCAGCGTGAAGACTCTGACTATAGCTTTTTGATCTCTCTTAGAGACCGGCCAGACTGGTCGGTGATACTCAAGCCGAAAATAGGCGACAGCGATATAGATGATGATATTTGTGCATACATTGACTACTTCATAGAAGAGCATCCTGTGATAAGAGTCATATTAGTTGGCAATGACCTCAAAAATCATTTACCAATCGCGTACAAACTAGTAGAACAAAATATTAGTGTTACAATGCTCTGCTTTTTTGATCAGTTCTATAAAGCTACTCTGAATAGACTATTGGTCATTCAAGGAATAGATATTATAGATATCACGAAATTCATGTAGAAGAATGTAGCGGCACCTAAGGGTGCCGTTTTTTTATTTAGCCCTATACTTTTACTTTAAAATTATATCAATCCTAAAAATAATTATAAATTTCATCACTATTGCGTGGTACAATTTGCTGATAGCTAGTAAATAAATTCTATTAAACTAAAACGGTATTAAACAGATGAGATTAGCGAAAATACTATCAAACAAAGAAATTATTCCAGTCTGGAGCAACGTGCCTTTCTTGCTGCCATCTATTCTGGCGCTCAGCAAGGGGCTTTGGCTGTATGCGGCACTAATAGCTTCAGCCTCATGTGTTTCACTGTATTACCATTTAACAAACGAAAGGGGGCTGAAAAAAACCGATAAAGTTTTGGCTTATGGAGTTATTATTTCGAATCTTTATATAATTTATTTAGCTGATTTTAAGCAGCCATATTTTTCGGTAGCGATTGTTTTTGTAATAATAGCGTTTTACTTTTTTTTGAACGGCAAAGAGCACAAATATGATGTCTATCATGGTCTTTGGCATCTCTGCTCAGCCGTAATCACTCTAATGTGCGTGCTTGCCTTCTAGCTAGAACACAAATACTGCAATAAAACCAAACAATACAGCCGGTATTTAAGATACAATAGGTAAATGAAAACAACACAGCTCAACTGGAATTTAGACGATATAATAAGTCTAGAAAAATATTCAGAACTTTTTAGTAAGACTCGTTCCCAAATAGATGAGCTTTCAGATATCTTTGATAGTCAGATCGACCCTAATATGACTGAGCAAGAGTTTGTAAAATTCTCAGATCTGTATGAAGTTGCAGTTGAAGGCCTGCAAAGACTGGCCGGCCGAGCTAGCCTTATGGAGAGCGTCAACCAAAAAGATAAAACCGCACTTAAGCTCAAGAATCAGTTCAAAGATCTGCAGCTTTATTCTAGTGAAAAAACCCAAAAAATCAGTCAGTGGCTAAAGGGCCGAAAAGTAGTAAATAAGGCCGTACTCGACGATAAAAACGCTGAAAGGCTTTTTTTGGCAATTCCAGATCTAAGCTATGTACTCAAGTATTCTCGATCTCAGGCCAGTCATAGTCTTGATGAAAAAGAGGAAAGTATCGTGCTAGCCAAAGATAGCAACGGCCTCTCCGTGATAAATGATTTGCGAGATGTTATTGAGACTGAATTCAAGTTTAGCTTCAAACCGAAAGACAAAAATGTCGAAATTATCGAAACTCTTGCAGAAATAAACGGCCTTACTTATTCAGCAGATCCTTATACCAGAGAAGAGGCTTACCGGGCGAGATTTGAGCAATATTCTAATAACATTGATAAGTTTTTTATTATTTATCAGGCTATCGTCAAAGACTGGAACTACGAAGCTAAACTCAGAGGCTACACTAGTGCAATAAGTATGCGAAATGCTGCCAATCAAGTCTCAGATCAGGTAATTGAGACACTAATGCAAGTCTGCGAAAGTAATATTGAAATTTTTCAGAAGTTCTTTAGCCTTAAGGCTAGAATGCTTGGCATCACCAAGCTTAGGCGATTTGATATTTATGCCCCAATCGGCGAGATCAAGACTAGCTTAGACTACCCGGCAGCCTTACGGCTAGTACTAGAGGCTTTTGATGATTTTAGCCCTGACTTTGCCAGTAAAGCCAGAGAGATTGTGGAGTCAAATCATATTGATGCCACACCTTCTGTTCACAAAATATCTGGCGCGTTTTGCGCTACAATTGCCCCCAGCACCAAACCCTACATAATGCTCAACTATTCTGGTAAGGGCAGTGATGTCAGCACACTAGCCCACGAACTGGGTCATGGGGTACATAGTATCTATGCCCAGAGTCACAACATCTCTAGCCAGCACCCTAGCTTGCCACTTGCAGAAACAGCCTCTACTTTTGCAGAGATGGTATTGTTTGAAAAGCTTTTGGCTAAGACTTCAGATGTATCTCAGAAAAAGATTATGCTAGCAGATAAAATAGCTGGCAGTTACGCATCAATTATCCGCCAGAATTTTTTTGTAAAATTTGAAATTGAAGCCCACAAAAAAATTCAAGATGGCATAACAGAGCCAGAGCTTTCAGAGCTTTGGAGCAAGACTTTGCAAGACCAGTTTGGTGAAAGCGTCGAGGTTGATGATATGTTTCGACATGAATGGGCTTATATTCCGCATATTCACCACACTCCTTTCTACTGCTACGCTTATAATTTTGGAGAGCTACTAAGTATGTCGCTTTACAAGCGCTACCAGCAGCAGGGCGACAGCTTTATAGAAGTTATAGAGAAAATACTAACGGCTGGCGGCTCACAAGACCCAGCTGAGGTACTACTAGAAGCTGGAATAGATATGACCAGCCCAGAATTTTGGCAGGGGAGCTTTGCAATTATTCAAGACTGGGTAAACCAACTAGAGGCGCTATGATAAAGTTTATCATCTGGGACTTCTACGGAGTTTTATATTTTCCTGCCAAAGACCAGCTTAATAGCGAGATATTTGAATTCATTCATCATAACAACAAAAAATATCATTTTGGTATTGTTTCAGCAATCAACACTGATCTTTCAGGCTGGCTACAAGACCGTAAAGTGAAGTCTTACTTTCAATTTGTTAAAACTACCCAAGAATTAGGGCTAGCCAAGACAGACGCTGGGCTATATGAAATGGTGCTGGCTAGTTTCGAGCTCAAGCCTAGCCAAGTTTTACTAGTTGACGATGCCGCAGAAAACCTTGTTGCTGCCAGGCAGGCAGGCCTGCACACTCTCCGTTATGCTCAAACCAAACCTTTTAGTAGTCAGATAAAAAGTATCTTACTTTAGCTAGTCAAATTAATATCAGTAGTTTAGTTATTTTAGGTTATTTTTTGTGAAGATCTAAGGCGCATGAGTTGATACAGAATCTTTTGCCAGTAGTTTCGCTTGGGCCGTCATCAAAAATATGCCCTAAGTGAGAGCCACACTTACTGCAGATTATCTCAGTACGCTGCATGCCGCCAGAATTATCCTCATGCATAACAATAGAGCCATCGACAGCTCTATCAAAGCTTGGCCAGCCAGTACCGCTATCAAATTTTGTACCGCTCTCAAAAAGTTTTTGGCCGCAGACTACACAGTGGTAGCTACCGTCGCTGTGCTCGTCGACGTATTTACCGCTAAAGGCTGCTTCTGTACCTTTGTTTTGGGTGACATCTCGTGCGATGGCACTGAGAGTAGCTACTTTTGCTTTTATTTGGTTGCTATACATAATGCTTATTGTATCATTTTTCGTTACAATGTAGATATGACTAAAAAAGATTTTGTAAATTCAGAAAGAAGCTATACTGTAGACTTACTTAAAAAGCTCAAGCCTCAGCAGTGGCAAGCCAGAACCCTCTGTCTAGACTGGAGCGTAGAAGATTTGTCGGCTCATCTAGTGGCTAGAGAGCATAGCGCGGTAGGTGGCCTTGGCCTTATTTCAGAAAGGTTTTATTCGCTGCATCAAAGCCGGCTTGAAAAGGTCAAGAAAAAAGGACATAAATACATTATTTCAGAATTAGAAAAAATGCCTTGGTATATACCCGCCAGCGCAAATGTCGCCGAGTTTTGGATCCACAATGAAGATATTCTAAGAGGTGAACTCAACATGAAACGGTCTGAACCAGATTTAGAAGTGCAGAAATATTTTTGGAGTACTCTTAAGCTTCTAGCAAGGCTTCAAAAGAGTACCTTATCTGATCTTGGCAGCGTAATTCTAGAAAATACTCAGACTAATCAGCTAATTACACTTACCAACCACCATAGTGACAAGAATACTATTATTAAAGGCCTTCCGGGCGAGTTGTTATTATATTTTTATGGTCGAAAAGAAGCTGCAAAAATTAAATTAGTAACCACTAAGCTATAGGAAACAGAATCGAAAGCTCACCACAATCACCGCTCCTGATACCTAATAGAACTTTGTCTTCAGGCAAAAAAGCTAAGCTTGCGGCTGTCTCAGGCTTGCTACTGCTTGGTGGTATGGCAGTTGATAGAGCTCAATCTAATCAGCCAGAGTCACAGCCCAAGCCACAGCATCAAGACTCGCCAGCCTCCCAAGATGTTCATAAAAAATCAAAGCCAGTGAGTGGCGAAATTGACCAGCTCCCAGCTGCAGAGACTACGGCAGTTAGTGATCAGCCTGCTAGCTGGTGGCCAGTAGCTGTCAAACAAAATTGGCAAAACATCATAAGTAGTTCTACAAATTATGGCCTTGATCCGCACTTAGCTGCTACTATTGTGGCCGAAGAATCCGGTGGGCAAAACATTGACAATGAATCAGGGGCAACTGGCTTAATGCAAATAATGCCAAGTACCGCCCGCGAGATTGCTAGACTTAGAAAAAGAAGTTACTACAATATGCACAACCCTCTAGAGAATTTAGATTATGGCTGCTGGCTGATTGACTACATCAATCAGAAATTTATAGCAGCTAGGGGAGTGGATATTAATTCTGATTTTGGCATTGCCATGCTGGCTGTCGGTTATGGCGATGGGGTAGGGGCTTTGCAAGAATGGATTGATTCTGGTTTTGACCCAAGCTCGCTCAGTGAACAAGCCAAAGCTGTGAGTTCACTTTGGAAAGGTATGTATGATAGTAGAGGCAAAATAAATAGTGATATTTTTACAAGTATTAGAGGTGGCTAGTTTGGGTTCTAAATTCGAACGTGTTTTTGGCCTGGAACATCGCTTATTTTTTTAGCTTTTTCATCAAGCTCTTTTAGGTTTGTAGGAATCGGGTTGTTTGCTAAAAGCTGGGCCATATAGGTCGTGTTGTGGGATAAATATGAGATTGTTCGGTTGGTGTAGAGATTTTTTTGGCCTATTTCTAAATAGCTGGGGCCTGGCCCCGCTTCACCTAGCCAGTAGCTGTCTGAGTTTGGGGCTATGGTAGCCCCAAGATGAGTAAGATTGAACAGAGTATTAGAACATACGTCATGGGCACCATCTTCGTTACCAGTCACAATGCAAGCGCCTACTTTGTTATAAAGAGGGTATTGGCCAGTCGCTGCGTCAGCTTCGTCATACCCGCCACTTAGCCGCTCCATGACTTTTTGACAGATTGAGCCTCGTACGCCAAACCAAATTGGGGTAGCTATCACAACAATATTAGCCGCTTTGATCTGTGTATTTATGCTTGGCCACTCATCACCATTGCCTTCATCTGAGCTAATTCCTGTAGCAATATTGTGGTCAATAACTCTAACCACATTGCACTCGACACCAAGCTCTTGAAAGTGGGCTGCAGCCTTTTTTATAAGCGCTTCAGTGTTTGATTCGCGGGGAGATTTTTTGAGAGTACAGTTTAGTATTATTGCTTTTGTAGACATTTACTTCTCCTTTTTGTAATGTAGTATTATTGTAGCAGAAGAGTGTATAATAAGCATAAGATATTATGAATCAAAACAACACTCCCAAAACTTGCTTGCATCTAAAAAAAATACACCCAGACATAAAAGCCAAGACTCCAGAGGGCTGTCAAGAATGCTTAGAGCAAAAAATGAGCTGGGTGGCGCTGCGAATGTGCCTGAGCTGCGGCCACATTGGCTGCTGTGATTCGTCGGCTGGCAAACATGCTCAGAAGCACTTCAATTCCACAGCCCATCCTATTATTGAAGAATTTCCTGGTTCCAGTTGGCGCTGGTGCTATGTAGATGAAATGTATATCGACTAATTTTTGTAAGAAAGGCTGATGACTTTATGGAGAACAAAAACATTGAAATTGCAGATTTTGGGGGCGGCTGCTTCTGGGGCGTGGAAGAAGCTTTTAGAACTAAGGCCGATGTTGTTAAGACTACCGTTGGCTATGAAGGCGGTAATGTCGATAGCCCCACTTACGAGCAGGTCTGTAGCCACACCACTGGGCACGCCGAAACTGTTCAGGTAGAGTTTGATAAAACCAAAACAAGCTATCAAGAGATGCTAGATATATTTTTTGACCAGCACGACCCTACCCAGCTTGATAGGCAGGGGCCAGATATCGGTGATAGCTATCGTAGTGTTATTTTTTATCATACCAAAGACCAAAAAAAACAAGCCGAAGCTAAAATAGCCCAACTAGCTGCTTCTAAGAAGTACTCAGACCCAATAGTAACTAAACTAGTTGCTGCCAGTACTTTTTGGAAAGCTGAAGACTACCACCAACAGTATTTGCATAAAAGAAATCTTGGAGCTTGCTGATATCAAGAAGTTAAACTCAAAGCATAAAAATAGTTACAATATTTTTGCTGAGATTGCTGGCTGGTATGGTGCTTTGGCAATTATTGGTGCTTATTTCATGATAAGTTTTAATTTTATAAGCTCAGACACACTGTTTTATCAGCTCTTAAATCTGACCGGCGCAATTGGAATACTGGTGATATCGATAGTAAAAAAAACAAAACAGACTGTATTGCTCAATATCTTTTGGGCAGCAATAGCAATCTTTGCTATTGCAAGCTTGGTATGGTGAGATGTATGATATTTTTAAGAAATTATTTAGTTAAGAAAGGGGTATTTTGACAAAAATAGAAAATCAAAAGCCTGTTACAACTCTTAAGCCAGAAGATGAGCAACAAGCTGAAACATTAGTCAAAAAAAATAATCAAACTCGCAACATCTTGCTAGCGGTAGCTATAATAGTTAGTATTCTTCTTGTCATAGCTTTATTTTTCTGGCCTAAAAAAACTGATCAAAGTAGTTCTATAAAAAATTTCGAAGTAGCTACCCAGACAAATAATATTGATAGCCCTAGCCCCCCAAAGCTAATCATAGGTGACCCAAATGCAAAAGTTAGCATAATTGAGTATGCAGACTTCAAATGTCCTCTTTGCGGTAAGTTTTATAGAGAAATCGAGCCTCAGATAAAAAAAGACTATATCGACACTGGTAAGATTAATATCGAATACCGGCCTCTGCCAGTTATTTCTCCAGATTCAACAGTTGCAGCGCTGGGTGCCTACTGCGCCCTTGAGCAGGGTAAATTTGAGCTTTATCATAACGCAGTTTTTGACTACATATATAAAGACCACTATTCAAAAAGTTTAAAAGACGAGTTTGCGAACATTTTTACTTTAGAAAAATTAACTCAAATCTCAGTAGGGCAGGGGATTGATGCCAACTTATTTACTACCTGTATGACAAGTAATAAATATTCTTCAGCCATTGAAGCTAGTGAAGCTAATGCTAAATTAGCAGGTGCGAGTGGCACACCTACAGTGGTGATAGGTAGCCAGAACATTGCGGGTACTCAGCCATATGCAATCTATAAACCTCTAATAGAAGCCCAGCTAAGGTGAAAATAATCCTTCTAAAGGTAAAACTTAGCGCCTATTCAATAGCTAGAATGTACCGAGCCTACCCCTGGACAATAGCTCTGACAGTCGTCTTGGCTAGTCTAATCTTTGGAATCCTTCTTTGGATTTTTAATATTGGCTTACTTTATTTTGCTCTTTTTCAAGCACCACTGAGTTTTTCAGAAAAAATCGGCTTTATTGGGGGTGTTTATGGTAGCGTTTTTACTAATTTTGATACTCCTCAGGCTCTGGCATTGTTTTTATTTGCGACACTTTTTGGTATAAATCTAAGTATGTTAGCCTTTGTGATCTATGCTCGTGGCAAAGTAGCCAAACAGTCTAAAAAAACCGGCGCTAGTTTGGTGCTAGCAATCCTCGCCAGTGGCTGTGCGGCTTGCGGCACATCTGTCTTGACGCCACTACTCATTAGCTTAGGGGCGGGTGGCAGTATTGCGCTTTCCCGCGAGATAGGAATAGCGATAAGCTACCTTAGCCTATCTCTAGTCGTGTATTCTATATATTCATTAGGCGGAGTTCTGGCCACTACTTTAGCTACCACATCTAGAAATTAGTGAGCTTAAAGCTTACAATTAGATGAATGGCAAAAACTAATCAACTCACTGCTGGCTCAACAGCTCGTCTGCAAAACGGCGTAAATATACCCCTAGTTGGTTTAGGCACCTGGAAAATTCTACCAGGTCCTTCAACTCACTCGGCAATTACTCACGCTTTGACTGCTGGCTACCGTCATTTTGATACGGCTTGAATATACTTAAATGAAAAAAGTATCGGAAAAGCCTTGTCTGTAAGTGAGGAAAAAAGAGAAGAGCTTTTTATCACAACCAAACTCTGGAACTCTGACCAGGGCTATGAAAAAGTTATGGCGGCTTTTGATAAGTCACTTAAAAGACTGGGAATGCAGTATGTTGACCTTTATTTGTTACACTGGCCAGTATCTGAAAAAAGGCTTGAGAGCTGGCGGGCGCTGGTTGATATCTATAAGTCTGGCAGAGCAAGAGCAATTGGGGTTAGTAATTTTACAGTACAACAACTAACAGAGCTCCTTGCAAGCACTGACCAGCCGCCTATGGTAAACCAAGTTGAGTTTCACCCTTTCTTATATCAAAAGGAGCTAGCCGAGTTCTGCTTAGCAAATAATATACAGCTGCAGGCCTATAGCCCATTGGCTCACGGCAAAAGACTGCAAGATCCGGTTATTTCCGAAATAGCTGCTAAACACGCTAAGCAAGCTGCGCAGGTGATGTTGCGCTGGAACCTTCAGCTTGGACATGTTATCTTGCCCAAGTCTGCAAATGAAGATAGGCTGCAAGACAATCTTGAATTGTTTGATTTTCAGCTTGACGCTGAAGACATGACTAGACTTAGTAGCTTAAATGAGAATTATCGCACCTGCTGGGATCCAACTAAAGCATAATTTACCAAGCTATCTAGTCTCTTGGCCCAGGGTTTTTGAGGTGTTATAATATTTGCTATGGGAAGAATTAAAAATCGATATTTATTTGGGGCTATGTTTATACTGTTTTTTGGGGGCTCATTGTTTTATATGCTCGTAGAACGCTGGAACTTTTTAGATTCAATGTTTTTTAGCGTAGCTACTCTAGCCACGGTCGGGTATGGAAATATTGTTCCTGAGACAGTCGCCGGTAAAATATTTACGATATTTTATATAATTTTTGGTATTAGTGTATTTTTATTTTTTATAAACAACATCAGTCTTAACTATGGTGAAAAAATGCATAAGAGGCGCCAAGAAAGACAAGACAATATCAAAAAAGATAATAAATAATATTTCTCTAGCGACTTGATTTATTTATCGGCTGGCTGTGAAGCTGGCTATCTTTTTTCTTCTGGCTTGAGCCCGAAACAACCATTACAAGCACAACTATTCCAGTCAAACCAAGCAATACCGCAAGTAAGGCGCGGCCTTGTTCACTCTGAAATGCCCCAACTCTGTATAGGCCACCAAAAACTCCAAAGCTTACTAGACCCAAAGATGTTCCAAGAGAGTCTGGATTAGCTGGGTTAATAGAAAGTATTCCTACAAATATCAGTAGCACCGGCCAGTAGTCTAAAATGTTGTTGGTGGTGTTGGTGTTGGTTTTTGATATCAAAGAAACTAACATGTAAATACCAAGCAGTATCAGAGAGAAGCCAATAAATAGTGTTGAAGTTCTATTTGATTTCATGGCAGTATTATACCAAATAATTATTTATTTTGACAGCTCACAAAAAAGCAAGCCCTGCAACTTATTCAGAGCTGCAGCATCCATGTTTTAAATGCTATAATACTTACTATGGCAAATATCTCTCAAAATTCTAGTCAACCAATTGTAATAACTAACCCAACTACCCAGGCCGGAAATGATATTTCCTGGTTTTCTCAACAACAAAAAAGTCGTAAAAAACATAATTATCCCTGGCTCTACAAGGGTGGCATGTTTATGCTTTTTATATTTATGCTTTTTTTGATTTGGCCAATAGTAGTAAACTATCAGCAAATTTTAGGCATAATTACTGACTCAAATATCCAGCTGTTAGCGCTAGCAGCTGTCATATTTTGTACTACATTCGTCTTCACCGGCCTTGCTATGAGTCTACTAGCAACCAGGCCAATGCCTTTTAGGCAAACTAGCCTAATTCAGCTGGCGATGGCCTTTACTTATAAGATCTTGCCAGCTGGCCTCGGTGGCCCAGGCTTGATGTATCGTTACGCAGTTGTATCAGGCTATAACGCTCAGGCTGGGCTTGGCTATGTAGGCGCAGTTGAGCTAGTCTACTTTACAGCCTGGCTGCTGTATTTTGTGCCTGTGGTGTATTTTGGCGGAGGGTTATCTTCAGTTGGAATAGCGACAAACTTCGCCCCAAACTGGAAAATATTTTTCATTGTCGTTATTGCTCTATGGGTAATGTATTTGGTGCTAAGAGCCTTAGATTTAACTACCAGAATTGAAGAAAAAATAAAAGAAATTATTGTTTCATTCAAGCTAATTTTGCAAAAACCCAAGAAAAGTTTCCTGGCCCTTGGTTTAATGCTAATGAGCTACAGCGCAACGGTTTTGGTTTTTTATTTTTCTATAGTGGCCGTTGGTATTGAAATTCCAATTTGGCAGTCAGTTTTCATTTTCTTGATCTTTAACGCTGTCGGTTCATGCGGGCCAGCTCCTGGCGGGATCGGTACAGTTGAGGCCGCACTTATTGGGGGCTTGATGCTAGCAGGAGTAGACTCAACATCTGCCACCGCCGGAGTAATGATTTTTAGAACCATTACTTTTTGGCTTCCAACACTGCCGGGCTATCTAGCCTTTCGCTATGGTATCAAACACAAGTTCATATAGACCAGCTTAGCATCAGCTCTAGGCCAATAAAATAGCCAAGAGAAATTAATATCTCTCACTCTTAAATACTTTATTATTTACTAGGTAAAGTATTTATGCTTGTAAAATGCCATTGTAGGGTCTATAATCCGCACTATTCAAATGCCTAACTCACCTTAGGAGGTGAACGCAAATGATTACAAATAGCCAACATGAGACATTATCAGATAAATTCGACGAAAGTGAAGAAAAACAACGTCGCATTCATCTGCTAGAGCTCAGAGCCCAAGAGTTAGAAGTAGAGTTAGCACTCATTGCCCAATCGTTAGGTCTGCTTACGCAGGCTTAGCTTTTACCTCAGACCAACACTGTGTTGGTCTGTTTTTTAATTATTTGCTCATAAAGCTCGCTTGAATGTATAGTAGTGGTATGACGCCGGTAGTAAATAAAGCTAAAGTAATGGTATTTATTGCCAAAAAAGTCGATTCTCAATACCTACTTTTTAGCCGTCATAACACCGCCGGCTCTGGTCATGGTGGCTCGCGCTGGTATGTAGTGACTGGTAATGTTGAGAAAAAAGAGAGTAGTGAGCAGGCTGCCAAACGCGAAGTTACTGAAGAAACTGGTATCAGAGATACCCAAAACATTTTAAAGCTCCCGCTCAAAATCAGCTTTCTCTCAAGCACCGATACAAATATTAAATTTACCGAACAGGCTTACTTAATAATCACAAATGACAGCGGCCCGATAGTATTAAATGAGGAATCAGATGATTTTTGCTGGTTAAGTCTTGATGATTTTTGTAATACTATATATTGGAGCCAAGACAAAAACATCTTGAAAAACATACTATATAGTTCTTTGAAATAAGTTCTTAAATTGAATTGGTAGTATAATAAACTTATGTTTACACCGCAAGAATTTTTATCAGTCTTACCTTTTGCTTGTGCAGCTGCAATCAGTCCCTTGCTATTTACCGTCGCGCTTCTGGTAGCCAGTCAAAAAACTAATTCAGCATTTAAATCAGCAGCATTTCTTCTAGGGTCTTTTGGGTCTATTTTGACAATAGGTGTTTTGATATTTATATTTTTATCAAAACTTAGCTCAGCTAAAAATTTTACGAAAGGGGATGCATTTACAGATCTTTTTATAGGCTTGCTTTTATTGGCATTTGCAATTTTTCAGCTACGTTCAAAAAAGCCTAAAAAAAATACTAACAATAATATTAGTATTTTTAAGGCCTTTTCTCTTGGTGTGATTTTAATGAGCGTAAATAGCTCAAGTATAATTATGTTTTTACCAGCTGCGCATCTTGCCTCGAACTATTCAGATGCTGTAAAACTAGAAATTCTAATGGTGATGATTATTTTTGCCTTACTTCCAGCTATCATACCCCCAGCTTTGCTCAGGCTTGTGCAGTCTCAGTCACAAATAGATAAAATCAAGAGTATTGTTGCTACAAAAGGCCAGTATATAGTAGCAGCTGTATTTGTTTTGATGGGTATTCTTGAAATCGTCAAGGGCTTAGAAGGCTTGCTTTGAGGGCTCGCAAAAAACAAAAAAAAAAGCTTCAGCCATCTGAGAGTAATGCTCGGTCACTACTAAAATCTGTGACCTACCGAATAGTGATAGTTATTTCAATATTTACAATAACCTATCTAACAACAAAAAATCTTGAAGAAAGCTTGTCTATTACTGGTATCTCAGCGGTAAGCGGGACTATTTTGTATTATATTCACGAGCGAATTTGGTCAGTAATAGAATGGGATAGGCGACGCTAGCTGTATTTTAAACAATGCTACTTTGGGCTATTGCTCAGCAGAATTTGGACTAATCTTAGCGACATAGTCGGTGCCTAGAATTATCTCAAAATCAACTGCTGGTGATTTTGTCAAAGTTGCCGGCTGGGTTACTTCCACACCTAAAATCTGAGCTAAATACCTAGCTGTGTTTGGGTTTTTGCCACCAGTGTAGTCTATTATTTGCGAAAGAGTATAGTCTTTTGTCTTAGCGTTAGTTAGGCTGTCGATAGTGATTGGAATGCCGTCAGTCACCAGGCTGTTTTTAAGCTTGCCACTAAGACCAGCGGTGCTGGTGCCGTTCTCAATTATGATATTGCTGTTTTCTTTCCAAATGGGTGCTAACTCAAAAATGTTGGCTACGAATTTTTGAATGTCATCAAAGTTTCCACCTGCTGGCAGTAGGTCACTAGAAGTTTTAGAACTTACCAAGAAGCCATTTGGTAGCAGTGAAAACACCACATTCGTGATGTCAGAAGTATTAATTCCTTGTGATATTTCTACTATTCTGTTAATGTTTCTAAGGCTTAAGTCTGTTTTTACATTATTGCTAGCAGCATTTATTAGATCATTAATTTTGCCAGGACTAGTCAGGGTTTCGCTAGACAGAGCTTTGGCGCGAATTGCGGTCAATACCTCTTGTTGCCGCAAGGCCCTACCAAAATCATCGCCACAAGTACCTTTTCGGCATCTAGCGTACTTTAGGGCTGTAGTGCCATCCATTTTCTGAACCCCAGCTGGTATTCTCAGACCGCAGCTTTTATCTTGATTTTTGTCACAAGGGTATTCCGGGTCAATTAAGGGCTCCACTACATTTATATCTATTCCACCAACAGCGTCAACAGCTTGTTTGAGGCCTGTAAAGTTAGCCTTGACATAATAATGGATTGGGATCGATAGAGTTTCTTCAATAGTTTTTTTAGAAAGCTCAACGCCTTGCGGCGGTTTCATGGCATCACCGATCGCGTTTGCTTCGTTGATCTTGCGGTAGCCCTCACCAGGAATTTGGACTCTCAAGTCGCGCGGTAAACTGATCATAGTCACTTTATTGGGCTGAGATTTGGTATCAATACTAACTACCAAATTAGTATCAGCTAGCGTCTCACCAGCATGACCGGGGTCGCCAACTCCTAAAAGCATAATATTTACTCTTCCATCACTCTCGCCTTTTAGCTTACTGGATAAATCAAAAGGGTTAGATGATATCTTTCCAGCTTTTAGGTACACAAAAGCGGCGAAACAGCCTGCTATAATTCCAGAGATAAGTAGTACTATAAAAAACCACTTAACGATTCTTTTCCAGAGTGGTTTTTTCTTGCTTTGTAGATCTGAGAAATCATCTTTTTGATGGGTTTTAGGCATTTTATCGTCACTAGTTTCATTAGCTTCAAATACAAAATCACTATCTTTCGACGTGTTGTTCTGAGCTAACTTTGCCTTCTTAGTTATATCAAGGGCTTTCTCGCCCGGGGCTGCAGTCGGGTCATATTCAAAGTCTGGCTTTTGTGGGGGTTTCATAGCTGTACCTTATTATAACTTATAATTAGCGCTATTGTGACTGGAATAATATCTAAAAAAATGGTATTATTTGCAAACTATGAAAAAACCCCAAAACATTTGGCAGAAACTAGCCGCTAAAAAGCCATTTTTTGTATTGGCTCCAATGGACGATGTGACCGATACAGTGTTTCGCCAGATTGTTGCTACTACTGCGCCTGCAGACTTAATGATGACTGAGTTTGCAAACGCTGATGGCTACTGTTCTCCGGGGCTAGAAGCTACACTGCCAAGACTAAAATTTAACAAGCTAGAGCAGCCACTAATAGCGCAAATATGGGGCATTAAGCCAGAAAATTATCGAACAATGGCTAAAGATCTAGTGGCAATGGGCTTTTTAGGAATAGATATAAATATGGGTTGCCCGGTCAAAGACGTTGTCAAAAAAGGTGCATGTTCGGCAATGATTCAAAATCACGAGCTGGCGGCGGCAGTTATTGCGGCAACCAAAGCGGGTATTAAAGATGCTGGTGGGAACATAGCTATCAGCGTTAAAACGAGAATTGGATTTAGTGACCCAGATGTTGAGAACTGGATAGGTTTCTTGCTGAGGCAAGACTTAGATGCCATAACAGTTCATGGCCGTACTAGAAAGCAAATGAGTAAGGTTCCAGCTGATTGGCAGCAGATAGCTAGAGCTGTAGAGCTTCGTGATCAAATTTCGCCAAACACGATAATGGTAGGGAATGGTGATGTGATGTCGCGATCTGAAGGCTTAGCAAGAGCTAAGTCGAGCGGTGTTGATGGCGTAATGATAGGGCGTGGTATATTTCACGATCCTTTTGTTTTTGCCAAAGAAAATCGCCAGCAAGATCTTAAATCAATGCTTTTGATGCTTAAAAAACATATTGTTTTGCATCAAAAAACCTGGGTCGGTAACAAGTTTGAGCCACTCAAGAAGTTTGTAAAAATGTATATCAGCGGCTTTGAAGGTTCAGCGGCCATTCGGGCTGAAATGATGACAGCTAAAAACCACTCAGAGCTACTTTTAGTTATTGACAAATACTTATAAAAGCTTTATTATAGTGTACTAGCACCTCTCACAGAAATGAGTCTTAAATGACCAAAATTATCTTAGTAGTCGGCGATACGCCAAATACTGCAATGGAAAAGCTAACTAAGTTTCAAGCTGGCCTTAGTAGGTTTGAAAATCTAGAAGAGATTATTATTAAAAACGACGATGAAGAAGAAGCTCCAAAAGTACAGAGCAGTTTAGCTGACGATATGGCTAAACTTGGCCCTACTTTAGCCACTCTAAAACTTCAGACAAAAACTTTTAACGCCCTAACTTGTGCTTATAGTAACATCTCAGGTGATGGCAAAGTGGTTAGAAACCCTGCAATGGACATCGCTTTTGTCTCCCAGCTCCACGGCTTGACTGATGAAGATTTAAGTAAATATTTTGGCATTGGCAAAAAGTCAATCTTAGAAATAAGACATGCCTTAAAAAGAGCTGATTCAACTCAGCTCAAATTAGATATTTAGTTTTTTTGAGTATCTACCCGCCTAACAAGGCGGGCTTTTAATTTATCCAAGACCTTGTCCCTCCAGATTGCAGAATGTGGTACAATTTAGCAATGAGTAAAAAAAGCCACAAAAAACACGAAGCTAAGCAGGCTCACCACAAGACATTGCCCGCCCATGTTGAGCAAGATGATTTATTCACTCAGCACCATCTTGGAAGTGAAATATTAATAGGCTTTATTATCTTTGCGATGGGGCTGTTTTTTATGGTGCCATTCTATACTGCCGCTTCGGCAGACTATCAGCTAGTTTTTATGCTTATTTTTATGCTGACAGTACTAGTTTTTATTGTTTCGCACTGGCGCAAACTCAAAAAACACAAAGGTAACCCCGAAATGCCTCTGATGGAAAGATTTGTCTATCTCTGTATTGTGAGTATTTTATCTATCGCAATATTTATTCAAGTAGTCACCCGCAGCCTTGACCTTTGGCTAGTGGGAATTCTAATAATAGCTATTCTTTTGAAAGTTTTGCTAACCTCTGGCCTAAAAAGAAAGTAGTCTAGCTGAAAAAAGCACTGCTAATAACTGCCTTAACGGCACTAGTAGTCACTGTTTCCGCAGGAAGTCTGATTGCCTACAAAAAATATCAGCTCACAAAAAATTCTAAGTCTATAGCGTCACCTTCACCCACTACTCCAGCCCCCAACTCAGCAGCTCCAGAGCCAAAACGTAGAGCCGGTGAGTATTTGATTTTTGACCCCAGCCAGCTCAGTAAGGCCAGCGACGGTAAGGTTGTGTTGTTCTTCAATGCCTTATGGTGCAGTACCTGTAAGCAAATAGATAAAGAACTAAAGGCTGCCAAAATTCCAGACAATCTAACAATTCTAAATGTCGATTATGATAAAAACGTAGCCCTCCGCAAAAAATACAAAGTACCATTTGAGAATAGCTATGTTCAGGTAGACCCATCAGGCGTTATTGTCAACAGCTGGTCTGGATCAGAGGATTTATCAGAAATTATATCACTAGCAAAGTAAAATATAAAAAATTATGCATAAAACAATACTTTTCATACACCTTGTCTCGCTGATTGTTGCTTACGGCACAATAATGTTTGTCGATTTCTATGGTCTTTTTTGGGCATTTGGAAAACGAACTAATGAGCAGGTTATGCAAATTAGTGGCCCAGCTCAGGTACTTGTTTGGGGTGGGCTATTGGGACTCGTGACAACTGGTATTATCATGCGACCAGATTTATCTAGACCATTAACAATATTTAAAATGGCAGCAGTTTTTATAATAGTTGTGAATGGTTTTAACTTAGATTTGGTTCAGAGAAAGCTTAAAGAAAGCAAGGGGCTAGATTTTTGGAAGCTGCCAAAAAAAATTATATTTTGGTCAGTAACGTCTTTAGTTTTGTCACAGCTAGCCTGGATGAGCGCGACAATTGCCGGTTTTATAATAGCCAATAGTTAGCTTTCTAAAAAAAATATCCCCAACTCAATTGCTTGAGTCGGGGAAGCTGTTGCTAGGCCGCGGTTCGTACTAGTGTGCCATGTATTTCTGGCTGACATAAAACCTTGGCTAGCATTCCTGGCTGATTACCGTCATAAACAACAATTTCTATGGCGTGCTCTTTGGCGTGAGTAGCCGCAGTGGCATCCATAACCTTAAGGTCTTTGAGTATTACCTCAAGGTGAGTCATTTCAGTCATCTTTACGGCATCTGGATTCGTCTTGGGGTCGCCAGAATAAATACCATCGGTACCTTGTTTCGCCATCAGAATTGCTTCACAGCCAAGATTCATCGCTCGTTGGGCTGCTGCTGTGTCGGTTGTAAAGCCTGGCTCGCCAAGACCACCAGCGCATATTACTACTTGACCTTTTTGAAGTCTGCGACTGGCTTTTTTGTATAGGTACGGCTCTGCAACTTCTTCAATTCTTAAAGAAGAGTTCATTACTGCTTCAACACCTTCGCTGTTAAGAATGTGTTCAAAAGCCATGGCGTTTTGAACAGTTGCCAGCATACCCATATAGTCAGCGGTATTTTTGTTAATGCCAACAGCATCTTTTCCTCGAAAAATATTGCCACCACCGATAACTATTACTAATTCTATTTCGAGGTCTTCTATGACTGACTTAATTTCCTTAGCTTCTAAGCGCATTTTTTCAGTGTCAAAACCGGCCACAAAAGTAGAGCCGTTTGCGAGCTCGTATGTTTTACCTTGGGCTTCGCCACTGAGTTTGAGCAAAATTCGTTTGTACTTAGACTTTCTATCGCTTATCGCAATTTTGCTGAGTTGATTTGGTTTTGATGTACGTGCCATTTTTCTCCTATTTGGGCTGGGCATTGCTATTGTTTTTATCATATTTACAGCTTACTTACAAGCACAGTTGGTATTAAATATACTTGGCTTTGTTGTTAGCTATAATATAAATTATCAGCTATAATAGCTTTTATAATAAGCACATTAGAGCTACTTTTTTATCTACGCTAAGCACACTAGTCGACCAAGCTAAGAACTTGAAGTTTTGCTTCGCAAAACCGGCAAATGCCGCTTTGCACCAAAAGTTATAAAAAGTATTGCTCGAGAGGAAAACAAATGATAGAAAAATTCAAATCTGCAAAGCATTTATTTGACGCCAGCTCAGCTCAGCTGGTGAATAGATTTCCAGCTAATGCCATGAAGGTAATTGCTGTTACCGGAACCGACGGCAAGACAACCACCTCAACAATGATTGCAGCTATTTTAAGAGCTAATGGCTCAAAGACTGCACTACTTACTACCGTTTCTTTTGACATGGGCGAAGGAGAAGAGGCAAATGAGACAAGAATGACAACACTTCAGCCCAAGAAGCTTTTTGGGCTTTTAAAAAAAGCCAAAGCCAATGGCTGTGAGTACCTTGTCTTAGAGGTCACTAGTCATGCCATGGTCCAAAACAGACTCTGGGGTATTCAGTTTTATATGGCTGTCTTTACAAATATTACCCCAGAGCACCTTGACTACCATAAGACTTTCGAAAACTACTTGGCTGCAAAAGTAAGGCTTTTCGAGCTTACAAATAGAAATAAGTCTGGCTTAAGGGTAGGCGTTATAAACAGAAAAGATAAGCACTATAAAGCTTTTGCAGGGGCTATTTTTAAGCCGGTTTTTTATGGTCAGGGCGGGGAAGTAACTGCTGTGAATATTCATAGAACTGACAAGCTGACTAGCTTTGAAGCTAAGCTTCAAAAGCAAAAGATTCCAATAAGCCTTAATCTTTTGGGGGGGTTCAATATTGACAATGCGCTTGCCGCGATCACAGCGGCAGATCAGCTTGGAATACCTGCACAATCAATTAGCCAGGGCATAGCTGGCCTCAAGGCTGTAGCTGGTAGAATGCAATATTTAGATGCTGGTCAAGATTTTGGCATAATTATCGATTTTGCTCATACTCCAGAGGCATTTAAGAAAGTACTTTCTGAGCTCAGACAAATATGCAAAGGTAAGCTGATTGTTGTTTTTGGGTGTCCAGGTGAGCGAGATAAGGCAAAGAGACCCCGGCAAGGTGAAGAGGCAGCCAAGTATTCTGAGCTGGTGGTACTAACAGAAGATGACCCTCGAAGTGAAAAAAATTCTGATATTATAGCCCAAATAGAAGTGGGTCTTTTGTCTCAGGGAAAAATCCTAAATAAAGATTACTTTATTCTACCAGATAGAAAAAAAGCTATTGAATTCGCAATATCTCAAGCCAAAAAGCATGACATAGTCGCATTACTTAGTAAAGGTGACGAGAAAAGCATTATATTAAACGATGGAGTAATTAAGCCCTGGGACGAAATGAAAGCTGCCAAGCAAGCAGTTATTAAGAAAAATAGTAAAAATATTTAGCTGTACAGATCGTGAGCTGAAACGCGAGTAATTATTGCACTTTTAACTGCTTCTTCAGTTTCTTTTTCTAAGCCAGTTTCACGAAGTGCTTGGTCGAGTTTAGCAAAAAATCCCTTATAATCGGTGTGAGCTTCAGAAAAATCGTACTTCGATTCAATCTCTTTTGATATTCTGTCTACCTTTCTGCAGTGCTCGGTTTCAAAAGCCATATTTATAATTCCTCTGCCAAGTATTTGAGATTTATTTTGGAGTTGGTATTTTTGTTCAGTAGTGATATTTGAAAATACATCAGCTGATTTTTTTGAGGTAATAAAATGAATGTCTTTGTCTGTTCTAACGATGACTATACTGCCAGCGGTAGTAGAGTGCACCCTAAAGCGTATTGCTTGGGGTTGAAGCTTTAGTATTTTTATAAGATTCTCGTTAAAATATTCATGTTGTTCTAGATTTAGCGCTGCACAGCTCTGAGCATAGTTGTCAATAAATACCAGCTCGCCATGCGGGCCAATGTTTTCGATAGTAACAACTGCTGTTGTATCCACTCGATCTGAATGGGCACCATGCTGCTGCTTTGAAGAAGCCTCGGCCGACTGAGAAAAAACTTGTAGATTTACCACAGTTCCTTCGTCGTTGTCTGTAGATATTTCTGTTTGATTGTCGCCAGCTATTATTTTTATAGATGGCAGCAAATCTTTTTGGAGGCTGATTATTTCTGATAAATTTTCGCAAACATCTTGATATGCAATGGTTCGCATGTGTCTCTCGGTGTGGTTATAGGCGATATAATCTTTTGTTTTGGTAAGATTGTCTAGCTGCCCCTGGCGCCATCTCTTTAGCAGCCTATTTCTTACTGGCCCAGTTTCTTCTGAGACAGTCTTGTTGTTGCTGAGCACAAAATCTTTATTGAGTAGTACTGCACCGCATTTTTTATAGCATTCATGTGCTTCGGTAAGACTGCTAGGCTTATAATCAAGCCGCCATATTTTTATTTCACCGGCAATATCAATATCTAGATCTTTTGCAAGAATACTGTCTTGCGAATAATATTTGTCTATTACTGTGAATGATTTTTGCTTTGACATGTTTTTAATTATTGCATATTTCACCTCTGCTTGCACGGCTGGTATTTTTTAGTATTTAAAATATTAATTAAGCATAGCCATTTTATGACCTACTTGCTATAATTAACCGTACAGGTACATATGCCAGATCCACTAGACAATACATTTCCAATGCCAGCTACAGACGATACCAGCTCTCAGGTAGCGGGGTCTGTTGCAGTGCCAGCTGATAGCCCCATATCAGCTTCTGCTAGTGCTAGCCCAGCCTACGTTGACCCGGGCACAAATCTAGCACCGGTAGTCGAGCCAGCTACCCCAAATCCCAATTCAGCTTCAGGCCCAGTCTCTCCAGACTGGCAAGATCAATCCTCACTTGATGCTGCTCAACTACCCGCTGGTGATGATAGCTATAATATTGCTGCTCCAGTTTCAGACCAAGCTCCAGCTCCAGTTCCAGCTCCACTAGACCCTAATTTAGCTGGTCAGACTTTTGTAGACCCACAGCTGCCAGTCACAGCTACAGCTCCGGCCTATCTAGATCAAAGCGCCGCAACAGTCTACCCTGATCCGCAGTCAGGCATAGCCCCAGTTCAGCCCCAACCAGCTCTAGATCCCGCCACTGGCCAGCCCTTAGGGCCCGAATCTAACCCTTCGCTTTTTCAGCCCCAACCCGCTGCTATGGGCCCTCAGCAGCAGTTTTCTAGTGCTCCATCAGACTATCCTCAGGCCTTAGACTCTGGCCCTATCCCACCCGGAAACACCCTCGATTTAAGCAATCAATACCCCGCTGCTGGCCTGGCCTCAGCTCAGGTTGACCCGGCTTACCCGGCCCCAGCAAATCAGGCCTATCCAGACAATCCGCTAGCTGGCCCCCCAGTTGATTTTGGCTTAAGTAATAATGCTCTGGCTAATGATATGGCTTCACAGCAAGCCTCAGGTGGCAAAAAATCCTTAAAATTTATTATTATCGGGATTGTGGCGGTAGTAATAATAGCTTTAGTTAGCCTTGGAGCTGTTTTGTTAAGCCGCAGCTCTAGTAAACCAGCCGTCGACCTGGTTGAGAAAGAAGTTGTAGTACCAACAGATCCGGAAACTAAAAATGCTGATACTCAAACCGCTGAGATTCCAGCTGGCTATCAAGAAGTAGACAGAGACTGCTTTAATTTTGGGGTGTTACTTCCAACAACAGTAGATTTCTCTAAGAAAGTCTGTCAAATGGCTGCAAAATATGGTAGTGTGTCACAATATTCTTTGACTATAACGCCCTTTACAGAACCAGTTGTAGATTTACAAAACCTAGTAGATAAGGCCAAGGTCGCCGGTACCATTGTTACCCAAGATGATATTGAATTGGATGGCGTCAAATCAAAAAAGCTGATTATAAAGTCAAACGGCTTAGATCAGCAGACAATAGTGACTATTCCAGATAAAAAAACTTACCAACTAGATGGCAAGATTATTAACGCCTTTATTATTACCACATCTCACAATGATGATACAGCCAAGAAAGCCAGTGAAGTCTTGATAAGTACTTGGTTGTGGATGTAGATTGTTTTGAGCTTGCTTTAAGTTTGTTTTTGCCTAACTTATAATCTAGACTAGCAATATGCAAAAGTATTCTAAGCAAGATTGTTACATTCTAGGTACAGCCTATTGTGGCTCCACATTACTTGGTGCCAGTCTAAACCAGCACCCACTTGTCGCTTATGTAGGTGAGCTTTCTAGGTCTTCTGGTTTTGTTGACCGTTTCTCTCTAGATAATACTCCAGCTGAATGCATGGAGTGCTTGATTAGCCAGAAAAAATGTACTTTTATTTCAGAAAAGTTCATTGCTAAGACTACTTATATGACGCCTTCTGACGCTCACAACAGTTTGCGCAAGGTATTTAAGAAGCCAATTGTTGTTGATGGCAGTAAGCACCCGGCTTGGCTAAGGATTGCTCATTTTGAAAATACAAGCACTGAGATCAAAGTGATTATACTTTCGCGCAGCCCGTCTAGCTATTTGAAAAGCTGTTTGTCACGAGGAATTGAGCCACTCTGGGCTGAGGCTAATGCCTGGCGTGATAACTACCTCGACGCGCTTAGAACAGTCAACCAGCTTGGACTGTCATGTAAAGTTGTCCGCCATGAAGACTTCATAAAAAATCCGCTTGAAACTCTGCAAGGCATATGCCAATACTTAGGAGTTAAATTTACAAAAAATGTTTTTAATACTTCTGCTTTTGAGCTTCATGCATTTGGCGGCAATCCCGGAGCATATTTAGAATCTGGAAACAAAAAAGCTATTACAGAGTATGCTAGCTCACATGATCAAAAAGATTTTGATATTAATCCAGCAAGATTAAAAACTACTTTATTTGCGAAAGCACAAAAGCAAAGACAGCTCACTAGACTTAGACAAATCGCCTTTGAGTCACCTGGGCTTGTCGATACTGCAAGCCTTTTGGGCTATAAGTATAACGACCTCTAAAAGCTAGATTTTCTGCTTTTCAATCTCCAGAGACGGTAGGCGATCCTAAAATGGTAGTAGCTAGCGGCACCCCATTTCCAGCCCTGATGAAAGTAAAATTTTTTAAATTTTCTACGGTCAAGGAGTAGCCATTTCCAGGCCTGAAGAGGCCGCACGGTGGTGTTTACTAGCCGGCAGATCGGCTCGTCGCTAGTACCATAATCAAACTGCATGCTTGCCATAACCTCAATAATTCTTCTCGGCGGTCTTTTTAGGGCTCTAAGCAAGGTTGGTTTGCTATACCGCCAGAGATTTTCAGATGATACTCCAGAACTCATGTAGTAGTCTATTGACTGATCAATACCCTTAACAATATTTTCGCGAGTTGGATTCGCAACATTATCACTATTTAAGAAACTTTCCCAGACCTCTGGCTGGTATAAGTATTTTGCTGAGCTTTCTTTTAGAGAATTAAAAATTATTCCGCTTGAAGTAGACAGCGAATCACTGTGAAAAATATTTGTTCCAGTTCTAGCTAAGTATATTCCAGTTAGATTCGATTCTTTTGAAGACTCTCTCAAAACCTCGCCAAGTAGTATTTGAATAGTGTCATTCCAGCCAACATCACTAATTATTGGGGTTTCTTTACTAGCTAAAGTGTTCCATTTTGAAAGTACATATTTGAGGTCAGCTTTCCATTGTCCAATATTTTTTTTAATATCTAGTTTGTTTAGGGCTGCTTCAGTTAGCCCCTTTGGCCCCACTAAGTTATACTGGTTACTCCCTTGAGAGGTAATATTTAGTACCGCTAGAGCGTTTCGGGTATTTTTGCGCCTCAAGACCTTTTTTGCTATCGGCACTATTGAGTGCAGCGCCAGCCCTTTACTGCTCAGCACTGCGCAGTAGGCTCGCAAAAGTCGAGATCTGTTGAAATGTGGCAAGATTTTTGGGTTTGTAAAACCAAGTTGTTTGTAAAACCGAGACAACAAGTGGCTTTCAGAAGAAACAAAAACCACTGGCCGAGACTGTATTTCAGCCGATACGCCTAGCCGAGTCAAATAGTGAATTATAGCTGGCCCAAACAGCCAGCCAATAAATATCGCCTCTTGTTCAGTGCTCATTTGTGCACTGCCAAACTGCTGCTTAATCTTTTTGGTAAGCTGTTTTTTCTGGCGACGGTGTATTTGGAAAGTCTTAGATCTAAGAAAAATAGTAAAAACAATCTTTCCAGACCAAAGATAAAGACGGTGAAGCGGCAGATACAAATAAAAAGCTTTAAGGCCAATCTGCTTGGGCACTCTAAAGTCAGTTTGCTTATTGTCCCCAATATGAATACTTTTTAGCAGTGACACGGCAGGGTATTTGCCTACTAGTTCCAAAAAAGACCGACCACTTGATTTGCCCAGCAAGTTGTCAGCTGAGCTGATTCCGCCATCAAAAAATTTAACTCCGTGGGCTGTTAAAAGCTTCTTAAGCTCTCTTGTTTCTAGATACATATCACTTACAAAATACAGTTTACAGTTTGTATTTTTGGCCGATTTTAAGATCTTTATTAGAGACTTGTTGGGCCTAAGTTGAGTTATTTCATATCTGAGTTCAATCGACTTGAGTTTTGCCACAAGTTTAGTTTGCCGCCCCTTAGTGAGCTTTAGTTTTTGTTGTCTAGATAGCTCAAGAATTATAGCTTTGACAATAGCTGTGTGGGTTGTTTCATGGTCTTTGCCTGCTTCGAGATTGGCAGAGCGCAGTAATTTTGAGAGATTTTGCCTAGCTGAGTATATTTGGTAGGTACTAGATTTAAGACCAGTCTTGTTGATCTCTTGGCTCATGGCTTTGGCAAGCACAAAAAATCTCCAAGCCTCGGGCTGCCATTTTCTGAGTAAAATTGTATCAAAAACATCTACCGTTATCGAGGCCGGCTTTACTTGCTGTAATAATTTGTTCAAAAAGTAGTATTGAATCATTGTTTATAGTATTTACTATATATAATTTGTCACCAATACAAAAGCTTAAGACTTATCTATAGACTCTTAAAATACAGCAATTCATAAGACTAGTAACTATTGCAAAATTTAATAAAAAGTGTATAGTCTATATTATTCATTCCCAACCCAGAAGGAGAATTGTGCACCTTACACCATCTTTAGCAGATCATGTTCTTTCAAGTGCTAAACAATCATATCTAGACTTTGTTTTCAATTCTCTTGAAAACGGAAAAGCAGTTTCGCAATTCAGTGATGAGCAACGAAGCCTTTTGATTCAGAAGCTTGCAGTCAGAGCTGTGCTGGCTTGTGACAGTCAAAAACAAACTCTCAGTGCTAGTGTTTTTAGACAAAAAGTAGATGAGTATTTTCTAGACACACTAAGTTTTTTAATTCCTTATAAAGAATTTGAAATTGAACAAGCTAAGCGAGCCGGACTTTTAGAGCCCGGCAAGATTGTGGCAGACCTACTTGGTGGAACTAACCCCAGCTACAAAGATAAAAGCACGCTTGAAAGTCATGCTGTTGTCGCTCTTAACAAATCTAAAGAGCTAGGCTATGGTTTAGCAGAAATACTAGACTATGTCTACGGCAGCTTAAAAGGCACCGGCGTCTATTCCAGCCTGGTGGGCCCATGAGAGCTTACAAAAAGAGGTCTGATTCAGACCCAGAGCCCGAAAGGCTTAAGCCCCTACATCTGAGAGTTAATACGACGAGCATCCTACAGGCTGAAATTAGAACGGCTCTCAGAAACCAAGGCATCAATGTCTCTCAAGATGTGGTATTTCGAGACCCAATATTATTCAAACTGGAGTCTTATCTTTGGCGGGACACTCTTTTTTATAGCAGCCAAGAGCTGCTTGAAGACAGTGTCTGTATTAGTAAAGCCGTTGTTAAGCTAAGAGATAACAAAGACTTTATTGACCTAGTAGCTAAGCTTGAGGCTTAGTCTTAAACCCATTTATAAAATGGGTTTTTTATTTGCTTATTGTTAAAAACTGGGTAGACTTGCCCTAGTCGAGTATAATAGTGATATGAATGAAGTAGATGAAATAAAAAATCGCCTCGATATAGTAGATATTGTAAGCGGCTATATTCCTCTCAAACAAGCCGGTAGTAATTGGAAAGGCTTAAGCCCTTTTAAGACTGAAAAAACGGCCAGCTTTATGGTTAGCAGTGACAAAGGAATATGGCATGATTTTAGTTCGTCACAAGGCGGAGACATTTTTTCATTTGTAATGCTGATGGAAGGTATTGAGTTTCGTGAGGCTCTTGAAATGCTAGCAAAAAAAGCTGGTGTTGAGCTTAAGCCAAGAAGTGCTTTTGACCAAAAAAAAAGCCAATCAAAATCGCGTATTTACGAAGCTTTAGAACAGGCTATGAAATATTATCACTTAGTGCTTTCGAAGTCGCCAGAAGCCCTCAGCTACTTTCGTGACACCAGATCGCTCAGCTCTGATACTATCAAGCGCTACAGGCTAGGCTACAGCCCAGAAGGCTGGGAATCTTTGAGCAAATATCTTTCTCAAAAAGGCTTCACTAGTCAAGAGATGATAGATGCTGGCCTAGCCCGCCAAAAAACTGGTCAGAAAAGTATTTATGATCTTTTTAGAGGCCGAATGATGTTTCCGGTTTTTGATACCCAAGCTAGAGTTGTAGGTTTTTCGGCCAGAGTCTTGCAGGCCGACGATGAGAGCGCGAAATACATAAATACACCAGAGTCAGCAGTTTACCACAAGGGTAGTGTTATTTATGGCCTTGCCCAGGCCAAAGAATCTATACGAAAGCTAGATGAGGTAGTTGTGGTAGAAGGGAATATGGATGTACTGGCTCTAGCGAACGCTGGCTACCCAAATGTTGTTGCGGCTAGTGGTACCGCACTTACTTTTGAGCAGCTAAAGATATTATCTCGCCTTACTAAAAATATCAAGCTCTGTTTCGACCAAGACGAAGCCGGTATTAAGGCGACTCAGCGGGCTCTCGAGGTAGCTGCAGACCTTGATCTAAAAATAATGGTAATCAGCTATAAAAATGCTAAAGATCCAGATGAATTAGTTACTAAAGACCCAGACGCCTGGCGACTGGCGGTGGAAAACAGTGAGTATGCCCCAGATTATATTTTCACAACCGCCAAGCACAGTTTTGACACCAAAAGCGCCAGTGGAAAAAAAGCTTTTGCCAACTTTGTTTTGCCAACAATAGCGGGCTTACCAGATGATATAGAAAAAAACCATTATATTAAAAAACTAGCTCAAACTATAGATGTACCAGAGCTCACCATACATAAAAAACTCACTACCAGCCTCCCGCACCGATCTGTTCAGGCAGCTACTAGCAAGCCAGAAGCTACCAGTACAGAGCCAGAGCCAAAACCAGAACTTACGAGAGCCGAAAAAATTGAAGTCATAGCCCTAGAGCTAATGTTATCTTGTAAAGCAGCACGCGATGTCGTGGGTGATGTAGATTACAATAATATTTCTAATATTCACCAGCCAATTTTTAAGACTCTGCGTGATAATCCAGCCGCCAGCGCCAAGGACATCGCAAAATTATTGCCAGAACAGTCAGACTATGTTATGATACTCTCACTACGGGGAGAACACGTGTATTCTGCTGAGTCAGATCACGACGCACGGCTCGAAGCCTTTACCCAAATACATAGATTGAACAAGATTGTTCATGAAAAAAACAAAAGACAGCTAACTAGAAAAATATCTGATGCAGAAGAAGCCGGTGATTCGGCCTCTGCAAAAGAGTTATTAAAAACTTATCAAGCCTTAATAAACGAGGAGTAGAATATATGCCCAAAAAACCCGCCCCCGCCCCAGTAGACGATGACCAGAATTTGCAAAACGCCATTGACAAGCTTGTGGCCAAAGGCCGTCAAAAAGGCTTTGTTACTCAGCAAGAAATAATGTCTGATATTCCAGACGCCGAAAACAATATTGAAGGGCTAGATGATCTTTATTCAGCTCTAATAGACCAAGGTGTTGAGGTAGTCGATCAAAAAGATAAAATGATTTGGCAGACCGAACCAGAAGAAGATGTGGAAAATGCTGCCAGCGATGACAACATAAAAGACATTGCCGACGACTCAGTCAGACTTTATCTACGCGAAATAGGTAAGATTCCACTTATTACTGCCGAAGACGAAGTCTCGCTTGCCAAGCGAATTGAAAAAGGCGATAAATCTGCCAAAGACGCCCTGGCAGAAGCCAACTTAAGACTAGTAGTGAGCATTGCTAAAAAATACATTGGCCGTGGCCTAGACTTGCTAGACCTAATAGAAGAAGGCAATACTGGACTACTTAGGGCCGTTGAAAAGTTTGATTACACCAGAGGATTCAAATTTAGCACCTATGCCACTTGGTGGATTCGCCAGGCTATCACTCGGGCTATTGCAGACCAAGCTAGAGTTATTAGAATTCCAGTTCATATGGTTGAGACAATCAACAAGCTGACCCGTACACAGCGTAGATTGACTACTGAGCTTGGCCGGGAGCCCTTACCAGAAGAAATCGCCAAAGATATGGAGATTGATGTTGAGAAGGTAAATCATATTTTGAAAATCTCTCAAGATACCACTAGTCTTGATGCAACTGTCGGAGAAGACGAAGATAGTAGCCTTGGTGATTTTATAGAAGACCAAGACACTGTCAGCCCTCACGAAGCGGCAACTTTTGAGCTCTTAAAAGAACATATAGATGAAACACTTAGTATGCTGACTCCTCGTGAACAAAAAATATTGCGTATGAGATTTGGTCTAGATGATGGCCGTAGCCATACTCTAGAAGAGGTAGGTCAAGAATTTGGTGTTACCAGGGAGAGAATTAGACAGATTGAAGCTAAGGCTCTGACCAAGCTACGCAAGCATAAAGATTCTAAGAGACTGAAAGACTATATTAAATAATACTTTAGCTTGATTGTTAAGGTTTTTTGGTGCGAGCCACGGCGTCATTTAAGGCCTTGCGAGCTTTACCAATATTTCTGCGAGCTGCCTCTGTATGCTCTTTGGTAGGTAGCTGATCTGCTAGGCTAGCCGGAATACTAGGCCTTGCTGGGGTAGCTGGCAGTGTTGAGCCATAGCCACCACCAAGGCTCTCGCTGCCAGTAGCTTCAGACGGATCAGGTAGAAAGTCTTCATCTGTAGTATTTGGCTGAGGTTTATTTCTTTCAATCGCCAGGCCTTTTTCATAGGCTTGGCTTACCTCCTCTTCTTTTTCATGGGGATCTTTAGCTATTTCACTCATATAGCTTCAATTAAACCACAAAAGTATGTTTAATTCATCATGATTTAGTTTAATTTTTATAACATAAGGTATAATTCAAATATGAATAAAATAAAAAAGCTAGTAGTTTTTGATGGCCACGCCCTTGTTCACAGAGGCTTTCACGCTATTCCTCACCTAACTACCAAAGACGGCACCCCAACCAACGCAGTTTATGGCTTCACAATGATGATGCTACTAGCCCTGCGTGAGCTTCAGCCAGACTACGCGGTAGTCGCCTGGGACGCTCCTGGTAAGACTTTTCGTCATGATCAGTTCTCACAGTACAAAGCCACACGCAAAAAGGCTCCAGACGAGCTATATGCTCAAATGCCGCTTACAAAAGAACTTGTATCAGCTTTCAATATTCCACTGATTGAAGTACCAGGCTTTGAGGCCGATGATATTATTGGTACTCTAACTAAGACCTTTCAAGACAATCTTGAGGTAGTGGTAGTGACAGGTGACATGGACGAGCTTCAGCTTGTCTCAAAAAACGTGGCAGTCTACACAATGCGCAAGGGCTTTACTGACACCTTTGTCTACGATGAAAAAGCTGTTCAAAATAAATATGGCGTAACGCCAGAAGAGTTTATTGTCTATAAGGCCTTAAAAGGTGACACCAGCGACAATATACCTGGTGTGATGGGTATTGGTGACAAGGGTGCCACCGAGCTAGTTAGCGAATACAAGACTCTAGACAATATTTATGAGAACATTGAGTTGATTAAGCCGACTTTAGCAAACAAGCTCAAAGCTGGCAAAGAAAACGCCTACCTAAGTCTAGATCTCTCAACTATCAAGCGAGATGTGAAGTTTGATTTTGAGCTATCAGATTCTGCCTTGCACGATTATGACAAGAAAAAAGTTTTTGACTTATTTCATAAGCTTGAGTTTAAGAGCCTACTCGCCAAGCTACCAAGCCAATCACTGACTCAAGATAAGTCTCTTGACTCAGATGATCATGAAAGCACAGAGGCCGCCGAATTTAACCGTCAGCATCTCAAGACCGCTAAGTATCATTTAATAACCAAGCTCAGTGAGCTCAAACAGCTGGCCACCAAGCTCAAAGCCCAGAAAGTTTTTGCCTATGACACCGAAACCGATAGCGTAGACTCGATAGATGCCAATTTAGTGGGCGCATCTTTTAGTTTTAAACAAGGCGAGGCCTACTATGTACCAGTAGCACATCACCAAAAAACCGAAATTGGCATAGACCAATATTATCAGATCATTGGCCCCATCTTAGAAGATCACTCGATTGGAAAAGTTGGTCATAATATTAAATATGACTATGTTGTAACTCATGGTTATAAACAAATCAGCTTAAGACCAATAGTATTTGACACAATGGTGGCGGCTTTTTTGATAAACCCAATTGGCCGAGCCCAGAGCTTGAGCCAGCTAGCCTACAATGAGCTAGGAATATCAATGATAGAGATCGAAGAGCTTATTGGCTCCAAGGGAAAAAATCAAAAGACTTTTGACAAGATTGATATTGCAACGGCCTGTCAATATGCTGGCGAAGACGCTGATATTACTTGGCGGTTGTACAAGAAGCTTCAAAAACAGCTTGAGACTATTGGTCAGCTTGCTAGCCTTGCTAAGCAAATGGAATGGCCACTGATAGACGTACTAGGCGATATGGAATATCAAGGCGTTGAGCTAGATTCAAAATTTTTGAACAAATTATCAATTCAATACCACGCAGAAATAGAAAAACTGCGTTCTAGCATTTGGTCTCTTGCAGGAGAAGAATTCAATATTAGCTCACCAGCCCAGCTTCAAGTAGTACTTTTTGAAAAGCTAAAAATAGACAGCCAAGGCCTCAAAAAGACCAAAACTGGCATAAGTACCGCAGCAAGTGAGCTAGAAAAGCTACGCGGCAAGCATAAAATTGTTGATATGATGTTTGAGTATCGAGAGCTAACAAAGCTCACCAGTACTTACGTCGATGCCTTACCCAAGCTAGTTAAGCCAAATTCAAGAATTCACACTAGTTATAACCAAACAATTGCTCAAACTGGGCGTCTGAGCAGTACCAACCCAAATCTTCAAAACATACCTACCCGTACTAAGACTGGCCGAGAGATACGCAAGGCCTTTGTAGCTTCAAAAGGCAAGGTCCTAGTCTCGGCAGACTACAGCCAAATTGAGCTTAGGCTGGCAGCAGCTCTAGCTAACGACAAGCCAATGATAAAAGCTTTTGTAGAAGGAGCAGACATTCATACTTTAACAAGTGCTGAAATGTTTGGCATAAAGCCTGAGCAAGTCACGCCAGAACAGCGATATGCCGCCAAGGCGATAAATTTTGGTGTCTTATATGGCATGAATACACACGGCCTATCTGTAGCTACTGGCTTTGATTATGCCCAGTCAAAAGACTTCATAGACCGTTATTTTGAGCTTCGCAAAGGAGTCGCGCAGTACATAGCAAGTATCAAAAAAATGGCCCATGACGAGGGCTATACCGAAACTATTTTTGGCCGAAGGCGACCCTGCCCAGATGTTAGCTCAAGTAATTTTTTGGTACGCTCAGCTGCCGAGCGAGCGGCTGTCAATATGCCACTTCAGGGAACAGCAGCTGATATGATGAAGCTAGCGATGATAAGTATTCATAAAAAATTGCCAGCAGATGCCAAATTGATTTTGCAAATTCATGATGAACTTATTGTAGAGTGCAAGCTAGAACTAGCTGAAGCAGTTGCCCAGCTTGTATCAGCTGAGATGATTGCAGTGCATGCCTTCGCTGTGCCCATAGAAGTAGGTATCAAAACAGGTACTAGCTGGGGGGATCTCGACTAAAATCTCCTTCTAAGAATGAAAAGAACAGGACGATAGTCTATTAGTAATTTGCCAAAATATGTTGGATCTAGCATTTGTTTGATATACTATTTTTATGAATAAAGCTAAAAACTGGGACGTATGTTACGAAGATGGAAGAAACTTTGCTGTTTTTAGTGAGATTCTCCTCGAAAGAATAGTTGGTGTGGCTCAGAACAATAACGTTAACCTTGAAAATACACTAGATATTGGCTGTGGTACTGGCGATCTTGTAGACTCGTTATCTAGATGTATACCTGGAAGTTTTGTTGAGGGTATTGATTTTTCTCACAGTGCAATTAAGATTGCTCAAGAAAGATACTCCAAATTGTCATTTTCTGTTATGAATATTGAAAGTGATTTACTTGATAAAAAATGGGGGGTCATAACTTGTAGTCTTGTATATGCCTTTATGCAAGACAAGAAACACTTCTTAGAAAAAGTTAAAACCATCTTACATAACGATGGCATTTTTATTCTAAATTCACCAGTCCTTTTTAAGGGTAGGGAATATAGTACACATGAAAAGAGTATCTCTGTTGACTTCGATGAAACGACTAGATTACTTCAAGAAGTTTACCCTGGCTATGTTTTATATGATGAAAGTTTTAGTGGCAAATTTGGTAGTAGAAACACTTGGCTTTTAGCTCACAGCTCAAAATTCAGCAATCCATTTATACAGTAAAAATTGTGATCTAAATAAAAAAAAGGCCCCACAAAATGTGAGGCTCGGACAAGCTAACTAGGTTATCTTGCGGTTAAGTGGCATATTACGAGCAATTACCTAGCCCGCCACCACAACTCTTGCAATTACCTCGACCATCATCGCAATCTGTACCTGACATTACTACGTCATGTGAGGTTGCGTCGTGGTAGTGAAGGTCAACTCGACAGAGTGTGTAACCATCACATGTTCGAACTTCTGCTGGTAAAATTTTGCCTTGGCAACCAGTGCCCCGAACATTACAGAACGCGGCTACAACCCACATCTCTGGGTCAAAGACAATGCCGTTTGTTGCCATAAACTCGACAGTAGCTTGGCTTGTTTGTGAACTTGCTCGAAGCTCTGGCGTGTCCGTGGGGCAGTGGTGAATAAATCGACCAGCAGCACGCTGGCAGAACTCTGAATATTCCCTGGTGTAGAGAATAAACGTATGCCAGCCGATATCAACGATGGTACTGGGACTAGATGGGCAGCCTGGATTCTCAGCGATCATGTTAAGAAAGACAAGTGTCTCATTAAGAACCGCCCTTGCGACATCCTCGCTGAAGCCGTGCTCTTTTTGCATACGGGCGACCAAGCGGTCGGCTGTATGTTCTGGAACGGTATGCATGATATTACCCCTTTCAGGGTGTGTACGATTCATCCCGGTTTGATTGAATTACAAATATTGTAATGTATTAATGATTATTTGTAAATCATGGTTTTGCTGTTTGGGTATTATACAAATAATGCATTTCGGATGTACGTGAAATTGGTTGATCGATTTTTATATTCGTTAGTATGTGCTTTCTTTATTCTTTCGATTCCCATGTGGTACTAATCGCTGTAGGAATAAAAATGGATACTACGTTGGAAATTAAATAAAAATCTAGGTAAAGTAAGGCCCCGATCTCGTGAGAGACCGGGGCAGGGTGGATAGGAACTACTCTTTACTGCTACTTCTCGATTCTAAATGTGTTTTTGCAAAAGTGAAGAGCACCGTCGGCAACGATGGGTGATGGATTGCCGACTTTCTTGCCGTCCTCACGCCTGTAGGTCATGATGGGCTTATCGGTGTCTCCACCGCTGTTGCGCTGTTTGCGCGAATCACAATCAACACTGTACCACGGGCCATGCCCACTGCTGTTTTGGTGAATCTGCACACGCCAAAATGCTATACTCGTGATCTCGTTGAATGAGCACAAGAGCTTCTCTGGGTCTGCTGTAGGGGGGATCTTAGCTAGGGAATTAAAAAACCCCCAATCTCACTATATTGTGAGATTGGGGGTGGTCTACTAGACTTGGGCTAGTGGCTCTATGAGCCTTGCCTCTTCGTCCCATATAATTCGACAGTTGGCTTGAACTGGCACTCTACTACCAGTTTTGTTACCATTTTTGTCTTTGACGCCGACCATAACAGGGTTCGTGGGGTCTTCACCCACAAACCGCTGCACCCTGGCAGCGAAGTTAATACTAATCCAGCTATTAGCCCCACCATCTTTAGGGGGGTTCAAATAGCTACAGCCGTGCCAAAATGACATGTCGGCTAGTCTATCAAACTCCTGTTCTAAAAAATCATTTTTGCCATCAGACTCAGTTTTCTTGAAAGCAAAACTAATTGCAAAAATTTTTCTGCTGTCATCACTGCTACGGGCAGTGATAGTGGCTTTCACTATCTGAAAGCCTGCCTTAAGCAGACTTTCCCGAAAAGCCGAGACATCTATAGCCCTGCCTGGTTGAGGCTGTAATACAGCCACCCCATTTAGGGCCTTCTCTCTGCTATGAGAAGCTTGGTCTGTCTCACTTTTAAATTCTAGTGAGCTTACCTCAACGAGCTTCTGAGGAGCTATGAACTGAATCAATATGTCTTCAACATTTTGATTCTTGCCCTCATCTTTTGTAACATCAACAATCTTATTAGTATTCATTGAACCTCCAGGTTCAATTCAAAAATTATAAGATTTTTATAATTTTATTACACACATTTTTTACAAAATGAGCCAATAGATATTATCACAAAAACAACAAAAAGTCAACTATGCCTTGCTGCTATAAAAAATGTCTCAGGGCTAATGGCCCCGAGACAAGGTGGTAAATTTTATTGAGCTTTTGTTTGCTGAGTATAGACTATCGCCATCACAATACTCGCAACAGGGCACATAAAAAGCAAAAAGCAAGTTAGAAATATTTTGCCAGCGGTAACGCCGCTTTTGCGCATCCATAGCACCAAAGCTCCACCGATAAAAAAAAGTAAAAAATAAGCTATAAAATAGCTCGAAGCTGAATATCCGGCTGTTTGTGCAAGCACTCTTAACTCCTTGAAGCTAGCTTTTTTTGTGAGGTACAAAAGAGACCGTATTTTAGTTCTTTTTTAGCTTTTTGTCAATTACTAGACTTTTCTTAAAGAAGCTTTAATGACAATCATAGAAGTCAAATCCAGCAAAATTAGAAATATTCGGCCGTGTCTTAATTTGGGCCATAAAAGCGGTTAGCTGATAGCTTATTTAGCTCCAAAGAGCAGAGTAGACAGCCGAGCATTGGGCAAGTGCGTGCCTGAGCCAGAGGCTTCATAAACCTAACTTTTGGCTGTATTGATTATGGTTTTTCATAAAAAAACTAAATAAAAAGAGCCTAGTCAAAAAAACTAGACCCTTGGGCAACACTGGGTTTAAGATAAAAAGTAGCTCGCTCTAATATGCGGCCATTGGCATGTAGCGTCACATCGCCATCGAGCGAAACTGGCTTTATGTCAAGTGTTATTCCACTTACATCAATTGCAGCGCTCCAGCCAAAGATATTTCCAAAACCTTGCAAAGAGAACATTAAGATGTTGTCTTTTCTGCAATATTTGAGGCTATATTTGATGCCATTTTTTTTGCAGGAGACTTGCTGACTGCTTTGGGCAGTTGCAAAATCAATTTTCATAGACAGAGTGTTGACTATCTTGATGACTTTTTCAGGTTTTTGGGGCTTTTTTCTCATTCTACCGCCTGCCTGCAATATATATGGCCAGCATTGTGAGGCCCGAAGATGTACTCAAAAGTAAAATAGCCAAGACGAGCTCTAGCCAGTATCTTACTGAGCGAGACATTTTTTATAAATCTCCTTTTGTTGATGAACTTTAAGTATTATACAACTTTAACAAAAATAAATCAAGTTTTATATTTAGCCTAAAAAGCCCCTAAAAGATTTATTTATTATTTTGGTTTTGGTTGTTAGAGCTGGTTTATTCTGTCATACTTTTGCTATGCCAGAACTACCAGAAGTTGAGACAGTTAGAATAGGTTTGCAGACACATTTACCAGCTTTACAGATAAAAAGCCTGACTTTTGATTGGCCAAAAGGCTTTCCAAACAGCCCAGCTTTGGTCAAAAAAGCCCTGATTGGTGCTACGGTTGAGGCTGTAAATCGTCGCGGCAAAGTTATTATTATTCCACTTTCTACTGGCTTTAGCATACTTGTTCACCTCAAAATGACCGGCCAGCTGGTATATCTACCAACAGCTGGTGAAGGATTCGGTGGTGGCCACCCAAGCGATAGCCTCGTTGCCAAGCTACCAGACCGCTCCACCAGAGTGACAATTAGCTTTACCAGCGGGGCAAAGCTGTACTTCAACGATCAGCGAAAGTTTGGCTGGGTGAAGCTTGAAAAGTCTCTAGGCTTGTATGATTCTAACTTGTTCTTAAGCAAGCTAGGGCCAGAGCCACTAACAGACGACTACACTTTTGAGCAATTTAGTAGTGCATTAAGTAAGCGCAAGAAGACTACTATAAAAGCCGCAATTTTAGACCAAACAGTCTTAGCCGGGGTAGGTAACATCTACGCTGACGAAGGTCTTTTTGCAGCTAGAATTCACCCAGCAACGCGAGTTGGTGATGTAAGTACTATCAAGCTCAAAAGGCTATTTACTGCTTTACGCGAAATTATGCTTATGAGTATAGAGCTAGGTGGTAGCTCAGCTAGAAACTACGTCGATGCCGAAGGCAAAAAAGGCAATTATCTCAATTTTGCTAAGGTTTATGGCCGAAAAGGCAAGAACTGTGCCGGCTGCTCAGGCAAGGTCACGAAAATACGAGTTGCTTCTAGAGGTACTCATATCTGTACAAGTTGCCAAAAATTGGTAAAACCAAAGAAATGATCTTCTATTTTTACGGTGAAAACAGCTACGCTATCGCTAAGCAAGTGGCCAAAATAAAACAGCTCTATATCAGTAAAACTGGCGGTGACGCAGATCTTGAAAGCTTCGAGATGGCTCAGAGACCACTCAGCGATCTACTAAATTCACTGGCCGTAGTACCAATGTTTGTCAGCAGTCGGCTACTTATTGTGCGAGAGCTCAGCACACACAAGCTCCAAAAAGAAAAAATAAATAGCTTACTAGAGGCTGTTGCTGAATCAACAAACATTGTTCTTATAGACACCATTCTAGATAAAAGAAGTGTTTACTACAAGACTCTTTCTAAGCTCAAAAATGCCAAAAACTTCAAGCTACTGAGTCAGTATGAGCTTGCCAGTTGGACAACCAAGCTAGCACAAGAAAATGGTAGCGCCATAGATAACAGAACTATAAATGTACTCATAGACAGAGTTGGAAATGACCAGTGGCAGATAGAACAAGAGGTGCTCAAGCTGAGCGGCTACTCAAACCCAATAACAATTAAAAGCATAGACCAGCTGGTGGTGCCCAATCTGCACCAAACAGCATTTATGATGACAGATGCTATTATCCAAAAAGAACCCAGTAGGGCCCTAGATATGTACACCCGCTTACTTACAGACGGCGTAGCCAGCCAAATGGTGCTTGGCGCAATAGTCTACCAGTACCGCGTGATGGTGCTGGCCAAAGACAATCATGGCAAGGGCAATTCTTGGCAAAAATCTCTAGCAATCAGCCCGTACGCTGCCTCAAAAGCCGAAAATATAGTTAGAAACATAGACATATTTGAGCTCAAACGGGCCTACCAGCTAATAATTGAGTCTGATAGTGCAGTAAAATCTGGTAAAAAAACCGCCAGCGATGCTATGCCAGAGCTAATCTTCGCCTTAGCTTGGCCAGCTTAGAACTAAAAAAGAAACTACCAATAAAGCAGTTTCTTTTTTATAAAACGACTACTATTTGCTAGTGGGCTTTTTAGCGGCAGCTTTCTTGGCTACTGGCTTGCCAGCGGCTTTTTTCTTGGTAGAGGTCTTAGCTGGGTTTTCAGTACCATAGGGCTTTGTTGCTAGAGAGTTATACTCTTTGCTAAGGCGAGATTTCTTACGGTCTGCAGTGCGCTTATGAAGCACACCTTTTCTTACTGCTGTGTCGAGCTGAGCAACTGCGGCGACTAGTGTTTGACTAGTCACTTTACCGCTAGCTACTTCTGTTTTTACAGCCTTGACGTGTTTTTTTACAGCATTTTTTACAGCCACATTATACAGACGCTTTGCGTCTTGTTGCTTCATTCTTTTTTTGGCTGATTTGATTATTGGCATTATGAATATTGTTTCTATATTAAGAAATGTAACAGAAGTAATGATAACAGAATTAATATAAACTGTAAAGTCTAGCAGCTAAAATAATTATAGATTCTGGGCTGAGTCTATTTTGAACCTTGGTTTATTGTAGTTTATCTTCCCATCAGGATCTTTAAAATAGTATACGCTATCATCGCCATTTGTCGGCCTAATTGCTTGTCGGCCAGCTTTTACTTCTATGGCAAGTTGCTTGATATCAGTTCTTAACTCATTACTACGAGGGTCGTTTGGTAGTGGGGTGCTAAACATTGGTGAGCTCATCTTAGAATCACCTACACCTCTGCCGCTTGGATCAGTTTCATGATACCAAACAGGTAATTCATAAGGTATTAACCTACTAGCTACTTCAACTCTATTTGTTTGGTACCACATTTCACCAGAGAAATATACTCCTTCGAAAGCGGTACTAAGTATTTTTTGGGCAAGTTTTAGGGTACTACCCGAGACAGATATCTCATCTACAATCATTATTTTTTTACCTATCGGCTGGTTGTTCTCGTCTAAAATTAGCTTACCATTCACATCTTTTTTATAAAATTCGTTACCAAATGCCTTTTTTAGATCATTTATTATCGACACTGGTATTTCAAAATCTTGTATATCTTCATCTGATGGGCGGGACTCAAGCTCTGGAAAAAATTGGCCAGCATCTATATTAGCAAATTTTGTGTCTGGCCTTGGCTTTCCTGGTGCTAGGATATCCCAAAATTCTCTTACCAACCAGTATATTGGGCGTGCGGATTTGTCTAAATATATTACACTATCATAGTTACCAGAGGTTATTTCATTTATAAGTTTATCAGTGCGATCGATATAAACAGCACGCATTTTTTCATCACTGGTAAAATAAACTGGCATTTTTACACGTTGCTGATTAGTAATGCAATCTTTATAATTAGCAGTTGTTAGAATTTTGTATTCATGAAAAGGTTCTGCAGGCTCTTTTTCTTGTGGCTGCTGCTGAATTGTTTCTGACATATTTTTATTATATCAAAGCTAAATTTAAAAAAAAAGAGGAGACAAGTGCTAACTTGTCTCCTTTTCTAAACATCAATCAAAGTGAATATTTAGAAGTTAGTAGCTGAACAGCCTTTCTAAATTGCCATTCTCTACGAGGCCTAGTGAACCAAATGATAGGCAATGACATAATTGCAATAGCCCATTCATCATTCTCAGGTATTGATTTTGCTATAGTAAGATAATCCGGGTTTGATTCAATTTTGTTACGGATCTGCAAAATTTCATATAGCTTTATTTTGTCTTTTTCGTCTTCAAGACGCTCTATGAGCTCAATATCTTCAGTCACATCTAGCATTTTTCTCTTTTCTTTCAGGTACGATTAACTTTATTAATATATCACTTTTATTTTAATATGTCAAGCCATAGCGTTTTTTTGTTAGTAAATATTGACACCGCCCTGCCACAAGGCTAGTATAAGCAGTATGCAGATAGTACAACTCGCAGCCAAACTTCAGTCTGTTGGCTTCACCAACAAGCAAGCCAAAGTCTACGTGGCGGCATTGTTTTTAGGGCCAAGTGCAGTTCAAAAAATAGCTGAACAAGCAGAGGTAAACAGAGCCACAGCTTATGTTATCTTAGACGAGCTGGCAAATATGGGTCTTGTAAGTGAATCAACCCAAGGTAAGAAGACTTTTTTTGTTGCTGAGCCACCCTCAGCTATTGGCCGCTATCTAGATGTTCAGTCTAAGGCGTTAGTATCAAAAAAAGACGAGCTTAAAAGCTTGCTTCCGGGTCTAAATGAGATGTCTCGCTCTACTGACGACGCCGATGTGCCAGTTGTTCGTTTCTATAAAGGCAAACAGGGAATAACCCAAACCAATGCAGAGTCACGAAGATTGTCTAAGCCGGGCGATGAAATCTACGGCATCTTAAATGTTGATGAGATAGAAGCTATATTTCCAGGTCACATTAGCGAAAATGCAACAGTCCGTATGAAAAAAAAGCTTTCCAGTAAGGTTCTGTACTATTCATCTATAAAGACCCTAGATTCTAACAGCAAAATTTTGAGAAAAACAAAGAGAATCAAAAAGCCTGTTGCAGCAGATATCACTCTTTACCCTACAAGAGCCACGCTGGTGACATACGCCGATGATAAATCAACTGGCATTGTTATAGATAACAAACAGATTGTTGAAACATTGCGGGTTGTTTTTGAGATGGCCTGGAAAAACTACCAAGAATAGCAAAAATATTGTTGCTAGACATTGACAATATCTGCTATTCCTGCTATTGTTATAGGTGATTGTCTCTTGTGATCTCATCTTTTCAGAAAAGTGGCCACAAAAGAGGTACGGTCAGGAAATTCTTGGCCGTTGGCGAAAGTCACAATTGAATATTTTAGAGAGGAGCCACCATGGGTGGAGGCTGCTAAAATACCGAAAGGCTGAAGGGCAGGCCTGAAACTACCTGTCGAAGATAATAGTTTCGTGTTCTTAAAGCTTGGTGTTTTGACATCTCAAAATATCAAGCTCTGGCCTATACGGCCCTGTCTTTAGGAATAAAATAAACTTAATTGGGGCCCAGGGTGAATTCCCTGGGCCCATATCCATTTTAGGCATTATTATAATTCGCCTTAAGAGTTTGCCAGTTCGCTTAAAAGCATTCTGGCCGCTAGCAGTCATTAGTAAAGCTTAGCTAAGACTGCTACCAACAAAATACCGCACCTTACACCCCAACAAAAGGAGTAAAATGACAGCACAACGAGTCATAATGATGATTGGTCTGCCAGCTTCTGGTAAATCTAGCTACATTAAGCATGTGCTTAGTGAAGTAAAAAATCATACAGTTATTTGCCCAGATGATATTCAGGCTGAGCTAACTGGTGATAGTGCCAATCAAAGCATGAATCGTCGAGTTTGGCAGCTGGCCTACGAGCGAGCCCAGCAGGCTCTTATCAGCGGCGAAGTGCTGGTCTTTGATGCCACAAACGCCAACCAGTCAGAAAGAATTCAGCTCATTAAGTTCCTTCGCTCTGTGATGGGTAGTGACGGCCATATTCAGGGCATTTACCTGCAGACACCGCTAGATATTTGTCTAGCGCGAAATGTTAAACGCTCCAGAATAGTACCAGAGGCAAGCATGGTGCGCATGAACACGCAGCTACTGGCTAACCCACCAAAAATCGAGGAAGGCTACAACCAGCTATACGTTCCTGCCGTGCCAGCCAACATCGGCTAGCCTAAGCCACCAGAGAGATCTGGTGGCTTTTATTTTTGGAGCTTGAACTAGCCTAGCAGTTATTATTTGAGCAATTATTTGTCCCGTTAGTGTTGCATATAGTTTTGATAACATGCTATAAATAAACTAGATATAATAATTCTGTTATCTAGCACATAGTAAAGACAGAAGACTACTATGCGATTTACAACTGATGCTGCCGTGCCAGCTGAGCTATTACCAGTTGAAGCCTTACCAGTACCAATACCTAGCTGGCCTAACTCAGACTGGCTATAAGCCTCATAGCAATGCTCATCTAGCAACCAAAGGAGGTGTGATATGGGTGGAGATCAAGACAATGCCGATTCCGGCAATAGCACAGGCGGCTCCCAGTCGGGAAGTCAACAGGGCAATGAGACAGGTTGGGGTGACTAACTAGTTAGGGCCTCGCTGATACAGCGAGGCCCTCTTTTAATAAATATATGAAATTTACAAAGCAAAATCACAAGCAAATAACTAGCTATTATCACGAACGGCTAAGTTCACCGACTTACCTTAGCGTGATCATACCTTTTGGTACCATCCATGAAATGCCAAACCAATTTGGTATTTCTCATTTAGTAGAGCATCTATTATGCAGAGAAACAGCCAAATACCCTAACTTGTCCAAGCTTAAGTCCGAAATAGCCAAGCGGGGAATGCACGTCAACGCCCATGTTGCACTAGATCATACTAGAATCCACATTGGTGTACCATCTGTTGAGGATTTCGATTTTGCCACAGATTTATTGCACCAGATGCTTTATTCTCAGAAGTATTACACAGAGACCCTTGAAATTGAAAAAAAATCGATACAATCAGAAATAGCCATACTCAAGTCAAACCCGGCTAGGTTTGTATACAGTGAGCTTTACCGTAAGTTGTTTGGTCTCAACAACGGCCAGGTGCCTAATTATGGTAGCCCCACAATTTTGCAAGGGTTTACATTAAAAGATGTTGATGCTCAGTTTAAGCACCTCAGCTCATTACCTATAGTGGTGCTTGGCGCTGGTGCTGTTAATTCTCATAAATTCCACGAAAAAATCTTTGCTAACATAAAGTCTCCTGGTGATATTACTAAGAGCAAAGTCGTCTTGAAAAACAACACTTTTTTTGAAACTGTAGAACTAAAAAATGGCGATAGACTGACTTTAGGTTGTATTTTTGCCGTTAACATAAATAATATGGCAACTCTATGCGCAATGGATTTGATTTCTGAATACATTGGCAATTATATGTTTGGCACCATAACCCAAAAGCTCAGAGATGAGTCTGGCGAAACTTATTATGTAGACTCATCGCACGCAGTCTATGGTGATCAGGGCTACCTAATTGTTTGCACAAATATTAGTAAAACCCACTCAAAGAACGCAGAGGGTATTATTCTCGATGAAATAAGCCAACTAGCTAAAGGCATTATTGACCCTGAAAGGCTAGAAATTGTGCGCAAGATGATTTTAAAAAGAGCACCAATTAAGCTCGAGCAGTCTTCTGGTGAAGTTATTATTAACGAAAGACTAAAAAGCTATATTAACGAAGAGAATAAAGACTATACCGACTACCTTGATGTTTTAAAAGATCTAACTTTAGGACAGATTGTTGAGGCTGCCAACAAGCTTAATTTTTAACGAATAAATAAAACACCAGCCAACATCGGCTAGCCTAAGCCACCAGAGAGATCTGGTGGCTTTTATTTTTGGAGCTTAAACTAGCCCTAAGCCTTGACAATAACGCTTGTGTTGGGTATAATACGCAACTGATTGGCAAAAATTATATAAAACATATCATATGCAACAAGAATTAACCCCAAAACAACAAGCAGTTGAGCTTATCAAGCAAGCCAACCACATCTTGCTAGTCGCTGGTAAAAACCCTACTAACGACCAGCTTGCTGCTATGACCGCACTAGAGCTTATCTTAGGCCGAACCGGCAAGCAGGTAAGTGCAATTATGACAGGTCAGCTACCAAAGTCTCAGCAAGTTTTAGATACTCGCAGGGTTAGCCGCGATCTTTCTGGTATTAGAGATTTTATAATTCGCCTCGACACCTCAAAAGTAGAGGTCGACAAGCTCCGCTATGAAGTCAACGAAGGCAATCTTGAGGTAGTAATATCTCCATTTGCTGGTAACTTTACTAGCACCGATGCTAGCTTTGACTACGGTGCCTATAAGTTTGATTTAGTAATAGTACTTGGAGTCAGCCAGATTTCTAAAATAGACACAATCTTAGAACAAAACCCAACAATTTTTGACGGCATACATCTGATAAATATCGATTCTCACAGAAGTAACGAACAATACGGAAGCGTCAACTATATTGAGACTCAAGCCAGTAGCGTTTGCGAAATGCTAGTGGGTATAATTGAATCTGTCGCTCAGGGAATGATAGACAATCATATAGCTACTGCTCTACTAACAGGTATAATGAGCGGTACCGAAGGTTTTACTTTGGCAAACACCACCGCCAAAAGCTTAACTATCGCCGCCCAGATGATGAGTGCTGGAGCCATGCAGCAAGACATTGTAAAAGTTTTATTTTCTAATAAACCAAGTCAGCTTAGCCCACCAGCCCAGCCTAAAAATGCTGTCTCATTTCAGCCCAAGCCAGCGCCAGGCAACAACGAAAATGACTCAGCTGATGATAGCTCATCTATAGCCCAGCCTGTCTCAGAAAAAGCCGAAACAATAGCTGAAAAGCTGGCCAAAAAAGGTGTTGAGCTTACTCAAGAAGGAGTCAAAGATTCTCAGACTGGCGAAATTGTTGCAAAAGAAGTCTCGCAAACAAACCAAGGCGAGGTTGAGCAGAGCCCAAAAAAATTCAAAAATCACAGCCCGAAGCCGTAGTTTCGGCTGGTAGCTTTAAAGGCAGAATGGTCGACGGCCGTATCTTAGTCTCCTAAGTGACTGACTAATACTTGACTATCAAATAAGCCCCAGTGCTCACAAAATCTGCTAAAATTATCAATAAGTCGGTAAAATTGATGCAATATAACCCAGGAATATACCTAATAAACAAGCCTCGCGGCCGCAGTAGCTTTAGCATGGTCGCCCAGATGCGTCGGCTGAGCGGTATCAAGAAAGTAGGCCATGCTGGAACTCTAGACCCTGAAGCCGAAGGGCTCTTGCTGGTTTTGGTAGGTAAAGACTATACCAAGCTCTCAGACAGCTTTTTAAAGCTCGACAAGACCTATGAATTTAGCTTAAAGCTAGGTGAAAACTCAGAAACTGGCGATCAAGAAGGTAAAAAAACCTTTATTTCTAAGACTGTTCCTACAAGTAAGGCTATTTTAGACGCTCTTGCGGGCTTTAGAGGTGTTATTGACCAAATACCCCCTCAATACAGCGCTATAAAAATAGATGGTGTTAGGGCTTACCAGCGAGCCAGAAGAGGAGAGCAGGTCAAGATTCAGCCTAGAAAAGTCACTATATCTTCACTTCAGCTGGTTGATTACAGCTACCCTGAGCTCAGGCTAGTTGCCGATGTCAGTAGTGGTACCTACATTCGCACCCTTGGCGAAGATCTTGGTAAAAAACTCAAAACAGGGGCATACTGCACCAAGATAGTGCGCACAAGGATAGGTGAAAACTTGCTTAAAAACTCAATATCGCTTGATTAAGTCAAACTTATCTGCTATTATAGCCTAATCATATGTTAGCAAAAACTACTAAGAAAAAAGTAATAACTACTCATTCTCAGCACGAGAAAGACACTGGCTCAGCCGAGGTGCAAATAGCTTTGTTTACTGAAAAAATAAACGAGCTCACCCTTCACTTAAAAGAGCACAAAAAAGACAATCATAGTCGTCGCGGTCTTCTTGCCATGGTCAGCAAGCGCCGTCGGCTACTTGACTATCTTCAGAAGAAATATCCTGAGCGCTACACAGCGGTAGTCAAAAAACTCAAACTCCGACGTTAGTTTTTCAAGCGTAAGATAAATAAGTGTATATTAATAACATGAATAAAAATGGTATCCCTGAGATTGGTAATAGAGCTGTTTGATCACAATAGTTGTTCATTAAGCCAGGCAGCTGGCTAGCGAATAGTAATTTTGCAGTGATCGTATGACCCTCTAACTAACTCAAAAAATGGGCTATCTAGAAAGATACAAGCTAATAATATGAAAATAATTCATCCTTTTGACGGTCAGCAAATAAAATTAGAAACCGAGTTTGCAGGTAAAAAACTAACTATCGAAACAGGCCAGCTAGCTTTTAGAGCTGACGGCGCTGTTACTTTGCAATACGGCGACACAGTACTACTTGCCACCGCTGTAGTAGCACCTCAAGCTAGACCTGAAACAGACTTTTTCCCGTTACTCATTGACTACGAAGAGCGAATGTACGCAAGTGGCAAAATTTCTGGAAGTCGTTTTATGAAGCGAGAAGGTCGCCCTTCAGATCAAGCTGTGCTTACTAGTCGGCTTATCGACAGACCCATAAGACCACTTTTTCCAAAAGGTTTTCGTAACGACGTCCAAGTAATGGTGACAGTCTTAAGTGCAGATCTTGAGCATGAGCCAGATATTTTGGCGGTGATTGCCGCAAGTACTGCCCTAATGCTTACAGGCGCGCCTTTTGACGGCCCCGTAGCAGCCGTGAGAATTGGCCAAATAGACGGCAAGCTGGTGGTCAACCCAACTGTTTCTGAGCAAGAAAAAAGTAATCTAAATCTCACTGTAGCTGGCACTAAAGACGCTATTATGATGGTAGAATGCGCCGCTCATGAAGCCAAAGAAGAAACTCTCACAAATGCCCTAGAGCTAGCTTTAGAAAGCTGGCAGCCAGTTATTGCTCTGCAAGAAGAGCTGGCTCAAAAAATGGCCGTAAAACCACTTGATTTTGAGCTTTTTACAGCCAATCAAGAGGCCTATGAAGCTGTCAAAAAAAGCTTAGCCAAGCAGCTAGGAGAAAGAGTAAGACACGAAAACAAGCAGTCTCGTCATGAAGCCATCAGTGAGCTCGAAACCCAAGCCTTGCATGACCTAGGAACACTACCTAGCGATGTTGTTGATGACGGCAAAAAGCGATTTAGTCACGCCGACATCAAGCTTGCTTTTGAAAAATTGATCAATTCTGAGATTAGGCGTGCTATTTTTGAAGATAAAAAACGCCCAGACAATCGAGAAACAACAGAAGTTAGACCTATTTCAGGTGCGGCTGGTATTTTGCCTCGTACTCACGGTAGTGCTGTATTTACAAGGGGCACTACTCAGGCTCTAACCCTGACAACACTAGGCTCAATCTCAGATGCCCAGCTAATAGACACCATGGAACAAGACACCACCAAGCGCTATATGCACCACTACAATTTTCCGCCCTACAGCACTGGCGAAGCTCGCCCAGTTAGATCTGTTGGTAGACGCGAGGTAGGGCATGGCTATTTGGCAGAAAAAGCCCTAGTTCCGGTGATTCCAGAAGTAGAAGATTTTCCGTATACCATCAGAGTTGTTTCAGAGCTACTTAGTAGCGCTGGGTCTACCTCAATGGCCAGTGTTTGCGGTAGTACTATGAGCCTAATGGATGCTGGTGTTCCTATTAGCGCCCCGGTAGCCGGCATTGCAATGGGGCTGATGATAGACCACCAAGACCCAAAAAACTATGTTATTCTCTCAGACATTCAAGACGCTGAAGACTACGCTGGTGATATGGATTTCAAGGTTGCTGGCA
>Ga0209702_10000755_pt1 | contig 67148 bp, 70 predicted proteins | sample FRY01_FD_187210 | JGI IMG/M metagenome (GOLD analysis project Ga0209702, IMG submission 187210) | Freshwater microbial communities from Lake Fryxell liftoff mats and glacier meltwater in Antarctica - FRY-01 (SPAdes) (version 2) | ecosystem: Environmental > Aquatic > Freshwater > Ice > Glacier... | reverse complement strand
TGGAACTGCCGGTTGACCAGATCGAACGGGCAGGTCGCCGCCTCGTCGGATACGGTCGTTCTCACCGCCTTGCCGCGCACGACGCCTTCGAGACCGAGCCGCGCCATCAGCCGAGCTACGCGATCGCAGTACGCTTCTTGCAAGTCGTTGATCTTTAATAGAAATCGAGAGTGTAGTTCTGCGTGTTTCGAATGCGCAGGGCTTTGCCCAGCGCCGCCGTCCCAACAGGTTCTTGACCGCGAGGGCGACAGACTTCCTCTGGCCAGCCAGCACGACCAGCAGCTTGTCGCGCATCATGCCGTTGTAGAGCAGGCTCTGCGGCAGGATGGCGGATGAACGGAGTCCACGCCGGTCAATCATATCAGTCGACACAGCAGCTTAAGCTACTGGCGGCAGGTGGGACGTCGAGGGCCGGGTTTTCTGAAAAAAAGCCATCCGGATGAAGCACGAACCCCGCCGTGATGACGGGCTGAACCGGGAAATCCTCTGGCCGAGGAATATGGTGCAGGCCGAAGCTGTGCCAGACCACGATGTCGGTGTCGACCAGCGGCCGGTCCTGGGCAGTCCATGCCGGCAAGCCGTCACCGCCGCTGCTCTGGTTCGGATAGCGGCCGGCTGCGTGGATCTCGTCGGGATGGTAGGCAGTCACCCAAAGTTGCCGCGTCATAAAGGCGGCCCGCTTTGCCACCATCGACCCGGAGCTGACAAAAGTCGGAATCGGGTTCAACGGCAGCAGCTTGTACGCGGTGGGCCGACCCAGCTGGTTGCGCGCCTCGGCGTTTTCGATCTTCCAGAAGCGGGCCGCGTTGAAATCGACGTTGCGCTGCGCACCCTGCTCGGAGGCAAGGACGGTTTCGCGGATGGTGAAGGCGTTGCCGTGCGGATTATCGGGACCGAGTGGCAACGCCACCGTGTCGACCTCGACGACGCGGTTGAGTTCGCCATCGATTGCAACGTCGAGGCGCACGTTGAAAACGTGCTGATGGTAGTGGGCATAGACCCCCGGCGACACGATGGTCCCATAGCGTGGCGCCTCGCCCGGCCCAAGGCCGGCCGTGTTCAGAATTCCGGTCGCCTTGACCTCGAAGTGGATCGAGCCATCCTGATGAAAATACCAGAACGAGCCGTATTCATAATTGCCGACCGTCGAGATCGACGACACGACCAGACGACGGGCTCGTCGAACATCGACTTCTCCCGTGAACAGGTCAGTATGCTTCCACAGAATGCCGAAGTCCTCCTCATGCAGGCAGACCGCGCTCTCGATGCAATAGGGATCGCCCTTGCTGTCCGACAGCCAGGCGTCGAAGTAGCGGATGGCGCCGAGGCAGTCGCAGCCTAGCGTGAGAGAGTTGGCCAGTACGCCGAGCCCGTATTCGCCAACGTCGAAGGCATTCTTGCGGAAGTGTCCGCCGCCGGGATGACCGTAGGGTACGACCATTTCCGACAATGCCGCCCGATGCAGCACCGGGCGCACCCGGCCGTCGTCCTCGTAGCCGATCTCATGCAGCACTAATCCCTCGCGGGCGTTGAAGCCGACGCGGAGCCGCCACTTCTGCCAGCGAACCTCGTTACCCTCGACGGCGAAGCTCGGGCCATCCGGTTGCACGATTTCCAGCGGCTTCACGTCATCACGAAAGACCGTACGATAGCGTGCGGCATAGTTGCGATCGACCCTTGGCACGTCGGCTATGCCGTGATCGTCAACACGAAGTACCTCGGCACGGTCGAGATCGACCACCGCGCACAATCCCTCGATGGGGTGGGCATAGCCGTTGTCGTTTTTCTCGCTGCGATACCAGCAAAAAGTATGAGAGAGCCGCCGGCCCTCTTCGTCCGGTAGCCCATAGTTGCCAGCCGACCAGGGATCGACTTGAACGTTTTCGATGTCGGTGATGCCGCGCCGAGCCAGCGCCTCGCGGAAGCGGGGATCGGCCCGAGCCACTTCCCCTACCAGCGTTATGTCATCGAGCAGGATGCGGGGGCGAACGCCGGGAACATGCCGCCACTCCACGACCTTGTCGGCTACCAGGTCGACGCGTGCCTCCCATACATGGCCGTTGGCGCGGTCGAAGGCGCAGACGAAGGCTTCTCGCGCAATCGGCGATCCCGAGCGGAAATTCTGGACTATGCGCTTGTCAGGTTCGTACAGGCTGACGGTTTCGAACATCATGCCGGCACCAAGATCGTGCGCCGCCCGGACCGCGGCAGATGCGCGACGAATCTCGTCAGGTGTCAAAGGATCGAGTGGGTGGTCGGGCACGGCACGCGTGTGGGCTTCGGTGGTGATGTCCGGCACAGGCTTCCTCTCGAGGTTCGACAGCCGAGGCTAGGGCAAAGAGCAGGTGGGAAACAGGGGGGCCAACCGTCAGGAGCCCGCCGAGCTTTCGGGTCGATGCTGTGGCTGGCGTTGCTCGATGCGAAGATCGTGGGCGACGGGCCAGCGGCGAGCGGTGGAAGTCGATCTGCTGGTCGGCCGGATTGGCGCGCGCGGCTGCGCACGAGCACTGGCTCTACGCGCTCTGCGTCATCGCGTGGCGGCTGAATGGCCATGCCGCGCCGAAGGGCATGGGGCGCTGGGAACTGACTACCCGACTATGCGGTAGGTGCGTCCGCGATCCGGATCGGGCCGCTCCGATTCGATCTTGAGGCCAAACTTCTTCTTCAATGCGCCAGACATCGCGCCACGCACCGTGTTGGCTTGCCAGCCGAGCGCCTTCACGATCTCGTCGATCGTGGTGCCGTCGGAAGCCCCGCTGAGTAGCGCGGCGCAACCATTCTGTACGAACTCACTCTCTAATCGGAGAATACCAGACTGGGTGGCAACAATCGCCCATGACTACAATCCCAGAAAAGCCAGGCGTGATGGTGTTGTCCCGTCGTCGTGCGTTCACCCATGTCAAACCACTGGATGCGTTTCGTCAGCACAACGACGCGGCTGAGTGGCCCCGACGAAATCAGAGCCGCTGCTCGCTTTCCGGCCAACCACTGGAACCGCACCAACAGCGCCAATTGTCCGTTTGCGCGTATGGTAAGGTCGAGCGCGTGGCGGACAAAGTCCTGGAGACCGAGCGGCCCGTCGGTTGGCCGACCCTTCTGCCCTCCATCCCCATAGGGTGGATTCGTCACAATCGCGCGGCATCTTGAGGGAAACGAAGTGCAGTCGTAGAAGTCGACGCCACCACGGCCAAACCCCCGATCGATCAGGTCCGTAGCCACCACCTTCTGGCCCGCACGTTCCAGCACACGTGCCATTGCGCCGTCGCCACAGCAGGGCTCCCACACGGGTCCGCGCAGCGTCACATGCTTCAACAGAGCCTGCGTAACCCAGTCCGGCGTAGGGTAGAAATCATTCGATTGGCGGTCATGGTGGGAGATATGGATCGCTCGGAATGCAGGCGCTGGCCCTGCACTGGCGTCATCCTCGTCGTCGGACCCTTTCGCAGCTCCTGCCATTTTCACCCCGTTATCGAACCAGCATGTTTCACAAGCATAATGCATAGCGCAACATGCGGGTGCCGCACTGGATCACGCAAATCACCCCAGCGCCAAGCCGATTTAGGCGCCGAGATCGGAACCATGATCAGCAACGAGGCGACGCCGTGCCCGCAGGACCACGTCAATCGGCGATCCAAGGCGGAGCGCCCGAATGCGCCGTGGCTCACCCACAACACGAACGACAAACCGGCGGCCACGCTATCGACGTGACCGCCGGCCTGCGCCGAAAGCGGATGCTACTCGGCGACTCGATATAGGCGACCGCGGCCGTCGACCTTCTCGGACTCGACCTTGAGGCCGAGCTTCTTCTTCAAGGCGCCAGACATCGCGCCGCGCACCGTATGGGCCTGCCAGCCGAGCGCCTTCACGATCTCGTCGATCGTGGCGCACTCGGGCCGCTTCAGCATCTCGATCGGCTTGGCCTGCTTGCTCTCGGCACGAGGCGTGCCGGCCTTCGTGGCTGCGGTCTTTGGCTTGGTGGCGCGCATGGCCTTCCTGGCGCGTGCGGTGGTTGAAGCGTTCGACATGGCGTGGATCCTCCGGTCATGCGGGCCGCGACCATCGCGGCTCGTGCTGACCCGAGCCCCGCCGGCAATGCCGGGTGGGGCGATCGCGAGAGGATGCTCCACCCCGCGTGCTCGCCTTCCCTGAAGGCGCTGTCGGTGGTGCGCTTCAGCAACCGGCGTAGTGGGCGAGCGTGCCGACGTCGCCCCAGGTGATCCGATCAGGCTCGACGTTGAGGTGCTCGTCGCTCGGCGCCGCGAGGCGGGCGAGCATCGTGTCGATCTCGGCCTTGCGGGCGATGTAGGCATCGAGAGCGGTGCGGCGCATCTCGGTCTCCGTTGTTGGTGACCGCATAAGCGCTTCGACGCCGGCTCGAGTCAGGCGAACAAGCGGATCGTCGCATTGCTTTCTTCGGAGCATCACGATCATGGGATTGCAGGCGCCGCAGCCGGGCGTCGGCGTCGGCCGGCCACAGGAAAACCGGCCGGTTCCTGGTGGCATTATTGACCGCGGTATGACTGGGTAATACCCTGCATTCCGGTTTCCCGAAGAGCAGCGCCATGACCGTCAAATCCTCAATCTCACTGACCAACGAGCAGCATTCCTTTGCCAGAAACCTGGTCGATGCCGGCCGCTTCCCAAGCGTCAGCGCCGTCCTGCAACAGGGCGTCGAACTCCTGCGTCAGCAGATGGAGAGCGAGGCGCTGGAGCGCGCCGCTCTTGCGGAGGTGCTGAAACAGCGCCGTGCAGGCAAGTTCGTCTCCGGCTCCAAGATGGATGCCCGCCTCGCACGCATGCTGACCCGGAAGCGCTCGACGCATGCCGTTCAGAATTGAGTTTTCGGCCGAGACCAAACATGACTTCGAGCTGATTTTCGACCACTTGTTCGAAAGTTATGTCGGCTTCGGTGAAAGCTCCGAGGAAGCCCTTGATCGTGCGGCGCACCGGATCATGGGTATTCGACAGGGGGCAGATCAGCTTGCGACATTTCCCATTCGCGGTACGTCCCGCGACGATGTTCTTGTCGGGGTGAGATATCTGACGATTGACCGCGCCATATACTGGTTCGATGTCGACGAGGCGGCGCAGAAGGTTCGCATTCTCGCGATCTTCTTCGGTGGCCAGGACCATGTTCGCCATATGCTGGTCCGTCTGCTGCGCGAGGACGATCGTCCTTGACGGGACGACACTGAAGCAAGCTAGCCGAGACACCGCGACAGGTGCCCTGCCCCCGGATTTTCGGACCACGGATTACTTGAGAGAGTGGCCTCCGCATGGAGGCAGAGATGCGCAAGTCGAGGTTCAAGGACGAGCAGATCGTGGCGATGCTTCGAGAGACCGACCGGGATGCGGTCCCGGTGGTGGCCAAGCGGCACTGCGTCAGCGAGCAGACGATCTACACCTGGAAGAAGCGGTCGTCATCGGGTCGGAGCATGTCGCCGCTGTTCGGGAGCTAGCTCGACCTTCTTCTCTTTCATTGGCTGCCCCATGGGTGCCCACGTTGACGCTCTCTTCGCGGGCGGCAATGCCTCCTCGGATCGCTTATGGCCAACGAGTGCGACGCACTCTCATTGCTGCCGTTTGCGTCGACGCAGATTCGCTTGATCGCGTCGCCGTATGGCGACAATCTCGGCAGGTTCTTCGGGGGAGGAAACTATAATGATGCGGAAGCTTGCTGCCGAATTCATCGGAACGGCGTGGCTGGTTCTTGGCGGATGCGGCGCCGCGGTTCTGGCCGCAGCGTTCCCTCAACTCGGGATCGGCTTCGCGGGCGTCGCGCTGGCGTTTGGCCTGACGGTCCTGACCATGGCCTATGCGATCGGCCACGTGTCGGGCTGCCATCTCAATCCCGCGGTCTCGATCGGACTGTGGGCGGGCGGGCGGTTCAAGGCCGCCGAGCTGCTGCCCTACATCGTCGCCCAGGTGTTGGGCGCGATCGCGGGCGCGGCTGTGCTCTATGCGATCGCGAGCGGCAAGGCGGGCTTCGACGTCCATGCCGGCTTCGCGAGCAATGGCTTCGGGGCGCATTCGCCCGGCGGCTATTCGCTGGCGGCAGCCTTCGTTTGCGAGGTCGTCATGACCTTCGGCTTCCTGTTCGTGATCCTGGGCTCGACCCACGGCAACGCGCCGCGCGGCTTCGCCCCGCTTGCCATCGGGCTCTGCCTGACGCTGATCCATCTCATCAGCATCCCGGTGACCAACACGTCCGTGAATCCGGCGCGTAGTCTCGGGCCGGCACTGTTTGCGGGCGGCTGGGCACTGGAGCAACTCTGGCTGTTCTGGCTCGCGCCGCCGATCGGGGCGATGCTGGCCGGTGTTGCCTATCGCGTGATCGGTGGCGAGGAACCCGCTCTCGTGGAAGTCTCGGGCGACGTCGGGAAGGCCTGATCGACGGGTCTTCCTGCTTCGGTGCATTCGGGCCGGGCCACGATGGCGTCATTGGGGCCCGGACGGTCGAAAAACTGAAACGGCCGGCAAACCGGTCGCCGAAGCGGCGGCAGGTGGTTGTGCCCGGGGCGGTCCAGCCCAGGGACTGGGAATGACCTTTCTCGACGTGTTTGCCCTGCTTATCCTGGCAGTCCTCCTGGTGATTGCCCTTGTCGTGGTCGCGGTACTTGGATCCTTGCCGGGCCGCGTCGCGCACAGCCGTAAACATCCCCAGGCGGGGAAGCTGTCGCGGTCGGCGGCTGGCTCGGCGTGCTTTTCGGCGGCGTGCATTGGCCCCTCGTCATGATCTGGGCGTATGCGGGCGGCACCGGGAAGAGCCGCAAGTCATGATCGTCTTTCTTACGCTCCTCTACATCGGCGTCCTGTTTCTGCTTGTCCGGTTCAAGGTCGTGCCGCCGAGGCGCCGGAGTGGAGGACGTTGGATCTCAGGTTCGTTCCCTCCGCCAACCGATCCACACCAAGTCAGTCTCTCCGTCCCGGCGGCGGCCAGGGGAGGCCCGAGGGCGGCGGGCATTTTCGGCCTCGCCCTGATGTCCAGCCTCCGGGGCAAGAGGGTCATTCGGCTCTGCTTCCTGCCAAAGAGTAGCCGCTACGCCGGTTCCTTCTTCAGGCTGGTGATCAGCAGGTAGACGCTGATCAACCGGGCCCACAGCGGCAAGACGATGAAGCTCCAGTCGATCCACGGGCTGGCGAACATGAGGAAGAGTCCCATTGCGAACCCGGGTGCCGCCATCCAGCGCGCGATGAAGGCTGTCCGGAGCGCGATCGACGACGTGATCAACATGAAGACGCCCGCCATCCGGATCGCGTAGACGTTGACGACCGTGTAGGCGAAAGCCCGCGCCAGGGCGAAAGCGGGCGACTCGCGCAGCGCCTCCGGGTGGGCGGCATGGACGATGACGATGGCCCCGAACACCGCGGTGGCCACGAACATCATGGCGAGGAAGAGAAGCCCGCTGCCCAGGAAAACCGTCGCGAACGACCGGTCCTCCGTCTCTGCCGGGCGGTCGCGCACCACGCCGATGAACCACAGGAAGGAGACACCGGCAAACGGCATCAGGTTGATCGCCAGGACGATCCGATCGAGGCCAGTGGCCAGCCACGTGCCGTGCTCCAGGGAGTCTCTCGGAACCGCCGACAGGAACAGCAGGAACGCGGTGATCAACAGCCCGGAGAACAGGATGCCGGCTACTGCCGCCGCGCGCGGCGTGCGCAGCCTTCCACGCGTCAGGGGCGCCGGCTGTGTCATGGCCAGCCGGGGAACGCGTCGATCGCGGCCGCTGCGTTGGCAATGGGCTGCTGGCTCACCCTGATGAAGCCGCTGCCCGGCCGGTCTATATCCTGGATCAGGAGCACCATAGTCGCCACGAGAATGCCGGTGATGTAGGCGGGCACCCGCGTCCGCTTCGATTCGACGCCGCTGCCGTGGCCGGCGAAGCCGCTGCCCATGGCCGCCTCGATCCGGCGCTGCAGGCGCTTCCTGATCTGCGGATCGTCGGTCAGGCCGGACAGCTCCTCCGGTCCGATCCTGGTGTACCAGGCCTCCAGCGGGCTCATCTCGGCGACCTCGCGCAGGCGTTCGCGATAGCTCCGGGCCGCCGCCATCGCCGCGTCCCGCCCCGCCGCTTCCGACAGGCCGTTCGACCGCGCCGCCAGCACGAACGAGGCGACCAGTCGCTTGACGTCCCATTCCCAGGGCGCCGGCAGGGTCTCGTCGAAGTCGTTGATGTCGAAGTTGATGCTTCGCTCGGGCGTGGCAAAGCCGCCGAAGTTCAGCAGGTGGCAGTCGCCACAGGCCTAGACGTGAACGCCCGTCGAGGGAGTAGCCGCCAAGTCGGCGGCCATCACGGCGGCCGCCCCTCGATAAAAGGTGAACGGCGATTGCAGCAAGCGACCGTAGCGGATTGGCAGCAGATGGGTCTGACGCCCCTCGTCGGAGGCCTGGAGAATCTCCAGAGGATCGCGGCGGTCCCTGGGGCGCTTCCATTCGCCCTGGCTCGCGCGCGGAACCGTGTCGCGCAGGCGCTTACCGGCGGCAACGAGGTCGTCGGCCGGCACCGAGTGCACGGGACGCTCCAGTTCGGGCATCGTCGGCATGGCGCGCAGCTTCGTCACGTTGGTCATCGACGGCATCCTTCGAAAAGCAGCGGGTCCGCGCCACCTTTGGACAATACAGGCAGCCCGCGTGGCGGTACTTGAGGAAAGTCAAAGGCGGGGCGGTCCGTGTCAGCCGCTCGATTTCTTCAGCGTGAGTCAGGCGAGGATGCCGCGTGCGCCGGTGGCGTCAACCTCCATCCCGATGGCGACAGGGGACTTCACCTGAGTTCAAAGCAAATTCCGCATGTTGCGTGAGCGGTTGCATGTTCGAAATGCGCGATTGTTCACGTCGAGGGGCGGCCGCCTCGCCCCAAGTGCGATGCAGCCCCGGCCGCCGGCGTGCGTTGTCGCCCATGTCCGAGCCACGCCCGCCTCTCAACGACACCCCGCCTGTCGATCCGCCGCGCAAGGAAGCGCCGGTGAGCGATCCTTCCGGCCGGGAGAATCCGCCGCGGGAAGCCCCGCCGGCCGAGGCGCCGGGCGAGCCGGCGGAGCCCCCGCCCGAGGACGGGTCGCGCAAGCCCCGGCCGGTCGAACGCGATCAGAAATTGCGCCTCGGTGTGCGGGTCGTGTGGTGGAGCGCCGTCGCGCTGACCTTCGCGTTCGGCGGCGTGGCTCTGTGGATGGGCTTGGCCTACCGCGATCCCTTCGCCTTGTTCTACCTCGTGCTGGCGGGCTGCTGCGCGCTCGCAGGCTACGGGACTCTCCATTCCGCTCGCCGCCCGTCGGTGTCCTGAAGACCAGACACGACCATCACGCCCTTGGAGGATTTCATGGCACGCACGCCTAAAGAACCCGACCCGAACGAGGCCTCGGCCAGTTACAGCGGCACCGCACAGGGCAAGGACGCGCGTCGCGAGGAGCGGCGGGAAAAAGGCGTCTACGGCGCCGATGCGGAAGAAGGGCCGGGCTACCAGCGCGAGGACGAGGAGAAGGGCGGCCGCTACGGCGTCGAACGCACCGTGGACCGCGAGAAGGACGAGGGCAGCTCCGAGTCGGGCTCCGGGCCGAGTTCCGAGTCGAGTTCCGGACCGGGTTCCGGGTCGGGGGCGCCCCCTTCGGACCGCAAGGGCGGTAAGGTCTAGCGCCAGACGACAGCGTCGCCCGCGGCCATTTTCCGGTATGAGAGGGCATGGGACAGCCGATTTCCGAAGACAAGAAGGCGATTTTCCTGCAGCGCGCCGAAGCCCGGCTGAACTTCGCCCGGAACCTGCCGGTCGGGGAGGTCAACCGGGACGCCAAGATCAAGGCGGCCGAGAAGGCGATGCAGACCGCGCTCGCCTCGAAGACGGCCCCCGTGCGGAAGCCGGCGAAGAAGAAGCGCGCCCGGCGATAGAGCCGCTCAACGGGCCGGGGTCACGGTGCCTTCAAAACGGCGGGATTTCGGGATCGAGTATGGCTAGACTCCGCAGCGCCGGCCGCCGCCGGTGCGAGATTGTTGCCATCTTCGGTGAGGGAATTTCGATGTTGAAAAAATTCGCCGTGGCCGCCCTGGTCGCTCTTCTTCCCGCCGCGCCCGCCTTGGCCGAGCCGGCCATCTTCAGCTGGACGGGCTATGGGCTGAACGTGCCCGGCAGCGGCAAGTGCCCGACCTACAAGATGGTGATCGACGTCACGGTCGTCGGCACCGACGTGCAGGGCCGCTTCCAGCAGGAAGGCCGCCCCGAGCGGAACTTCCAGGCGACGCTGGGTGCCGACATGAAGTTCAAGACCACCGCTATCGTGGGCGGCGGCAACAAGATGGACGTCGTGGGCTCGCTCAAGCCGGGCGCTTCGACGATCATGCTCGACGGCTACTGCCTGTTCGAGGGTCCGCTCAAGGCGAAGTAACGGCCCTTCCCGGGGAGGCCGTCCCGGCTGCCAGCCGATCCCGCCCGCTTGCGGTTCCAGCGGGCGGGAGAGCCCGCCTTGATTGCCGATCCAGCCTTACTTGCCGATCCAGCCTTACTTGCCGATCCAGCCCTACTTGGCGATCCAGAATGTGTCGGGCTCGTAGAGCCCGATATAGCCGCCCGGATCCCACGCCCAGTAGCCTTTCTCCGGGACGTTGCGCACCTTCTTGCCGACCGTGACCGGCTGGCGCACTTCGTTGACCGTGCCGATCGAGAAGACCTCCTGGGCATTGATCGCCAAGATCTCCTCCCACGCCTTGCGGCGCTGGGCGGCGTCGACCGAGCGCTCCCACTTCTGCAGCAGTTCGAGGAGCTGCTTGCCGACTTCCATGTCGCAAGGCTCGCCCTGCTTGCCCTTCGATTCGACGTAGAGACCCCATTTCGGCCATTGCAGACCTCCTTGCATCACCGGCGTGAACTCGCGCGGGCTGGTGTCGGGAGTGGGAGCGGCCGTGGTCACCCCGGCATAGGCGGTCATGATCGCCTCGCCGGAGGTGGTGCGCAGGCGGAAATTGTCGGTGGTCTGCGGCTTCAGCAGCGCCTTGATCCCGATCTTCTTCCAGTGGTCGACTACCAGGGTCATGGTATCGACCTCGTCGGCCTTCTCGCTGGAATGCTCGATCACGAACAATGCCGGCTGGCCGTTGGGCAACAGGCGGATGCCGTCGCTGCCCTTCTTGGCCAGCCCGATCTCGTCGAGCAGCTTGTTGGCCGCCTTGACGTCTTGGGTCGCCCACTTGGTCGCGTATTCCGGCTTGAACAGGGGCGAGCGCGGCATGATCGTGTTGGCCGAGGGCTTGGCCATGCCGCCATAGACGACGTCGCTCAGCTCCTCGCGGTCGATCGCCAGCGACAGCGCGCGGCGGAAGCGGACGTCGCGATTGAGCGTCCGCCAGGTCGCGTCGTTGGCGTTCATGTTGGGATAGAAGGCGACCTCCGAGCCCGAGCCCTTCTCCCACAACAGCGCCTTGATGCCTGAGGTCTTGGCGGCGTCGCGCAGGAAGGTGTAGTCGCGCAGGCCGAGATAGCGCGGCTGCAGGTCCGATTCGCCCAGCCCCGCCTTGGCCGGGATCAGGTTGGCCGCGACCACCGTCATGATCACGTCGTTGACGTAGGGCAGCTGCTGGCCCTTGCTGTCGATGCGGTGGAAGTAGGGATTGCGCACGAACACGAAGCGCTGGGCCGGCGGCACCGTGGTGAGGACCCACGGGTTGAGCGTCGGCAGGTCGACGTTGCTGTTGCCGTACATCGAGTCCTGGCGCTTGAAGACGTTGGACCAGCGGCTGCCTTTGTAGAGCTTGAGGATGTCGTCCTCCGGCGTGTACTTGCCGTGGAGCTTCTTGAGGTAATGGGCCGGGCGGAACAGGAACAGCGGGGCGGCGCGCGCCTGGCTCTCGATGAAGTCGGGGTTGGGCTTGTCCCAGCTGTAGCGGATCGTCAGCTCGTCGAGGATCTCGACCCTGGGCGCCTGACCCTCGACCAGCAGCTCGACCGAGGGACCGTTGGGCGACAGGTCCTTGTTGTTGGCAATGTCCTCCCAGAAGAAGCGGAAGTCCTCGGTGGTGAAGGGATGGCCGTCCGACCATTTGTGGCCGGCGCGCAGCTTCAGGGTGAACTCGCGGCCCTCCTTGACCTCGTAGCTCTCGAGGATGTCGGGGTGCAGCTTGAACTTGTCGTCGTACACGATCAGGCGGGTGTAGCTATAGATCGTCATCAGGCGGGTATCGCGCGTGGCCGCCACCAGCATGTTGAGCTGGCCGCCATGCCGGCCGATGCCGTCGGCGCCGGCGAAGCTCTCGAGGACGCGCGGCGGTCGCGGCAGGCGCTTGTCGATCGGCGGCAGGGCGCCCGACTTCACCTTGGCGACCAGATCCGGCGTCTCCTGCAGCGCCGGCAGCGGATTGGCGGCAAAGGCGGGAACGCTTCGCGCCACCAGCCCCATCAATAGCGCCTGCGTAAGAACACGTCTTTTCATCGCCAGCCTCACTGTTATTGCCCCCGTCCCCGAGCTTGCGGCAAGTATGATGCAGAACTAAGGCAGAAATCGTCGATTTTCTAAAGGATCGGGCCGGGATTAATAGACGCAGCAACCGCGGGGACGGAGCCTCACGATGTCGAACGAGAGTTGGAAAACCGCGATGATCGAGCTGCAGGCGGCCCAGGAGGCCTTCATGAACGGCGACGCCCGCCCGCTGCAGGCACTCTTTTCCCATCGCGACGACGTGACGGTGATGGGCGGCTTCGGCGGCGTCGAGCGCGGCTGGGCGGAAGTGGGGCCGCGGCTCGCCTGGGCCGCCTCGCATTTCCACGGCGGCGCTTACGGCCAGCAGGTCGTCGGCGTGACCGTTGGCCAGGATGTCGCCTGTCTGGTCAGCCTCGAACAATGGGCGCGGAAGGCGCCGGACGGACAGTCCCTGCCGGTCCTCGACCTGCGGGTGACCCAGACGTTCCGCCTCGAAGACGGGCGCTGGCGCCTCGTCCATCGGCACGCCGACGAGCACGTGCAGAAGCAGGAGCCGCTGTCTTCACGCACGAAGTGAGGGACCTTTGAGTAAACGAGAGACTTGGGAACCCCCGATGACGACCACCAGGAAAGGCCCCTGGACCGTGCTGTCCGCCCAGGACGTGTACGAGAATCCATGGATCCGGCTCACCCATCACGAGGTGCTGACGCCGGCGCAAACGCCCGGCCTCTACGGGCTGGTCCACTACAAGAACCTCGCCATCGGGGTCGTGCCGGTCGATGCGGAGGGGCACACCTATCTGGTCGGCCAGTATCGCTTTCCGCTCGACGCCTACAGTTGGGAGATTCCCGAGGGCGGCGGGGCGCACGGTGTCGATCCGCTCGACTCGGCGGCCCGCGAGCTGCGCGAGGAAACGGGGCTCACGGCGCGGCGCTGGCGCAAGCTGCTGGAGGCCGATCTCTCGAACTCGGTCTCCGACGAGCGCGCCGTCGCCTATCTCGCCTGGGGCCTGACGCCGGGCGAGGCCGAGCCGGAAGCCACCGAGGAGCTGGCGCTGAGGCGCGTGCCGCTGGCCGAGGCGTTCCGCATGGTCGAGGCCGGCGAGATCCGCGACGCACTCAGCGTGCTGTCGCTGCAGGCCGTCCGCCTCCTCCAGCTGGAGGGAAAGCTCGACCTGTCGGAGTGAGCGTGTCGCCTCTGCCGCAGAATGAAACGCCACCGCGGCGAAACCGGACCGGCGGGCCCGCCTCGCCCGTCCCGCGCTGGCCGCCGCGCCTCAAATCGGAAAGACTGTCGCCCCGATTGCGTCCCGGAGGTTCGCCCGCCATGTCCCAGCTCGAATACGAAAAGCTGCATCCCCAGTTCGGCGTCAGCCTGCGCGGCGTCGACCTCGGCGCGCCGCTCACGCCCGCCCTGGTTGCGGAGATCGGGGCGGCGATCGACCGCTATTCGTTCGTCTGCTTTCCCGGTCAGTCGATGGATGACGACCGCCAGCTTGCGCTGACGCGCCAGCTGGGCAACCCCGAGCCCAGCCATACCAGTGTCGGCGCGATCGAGTATTTCGGCACCATCGGCAACGTCCAGAAGGACGGCACGACGCTGGGCAATGCGCACAAGAAGACCATCTTCCTGACCGGCAACAACATGTGGCACTCCGATGCCTCGTTCAAACCGGTGCCGGCATTCCTCTCGGTCATGTGCGCCTACGAGACGCCGGCCGAGGGCGGCATCACGATGTTCGTCTCGCTGCGCGCCGCCTACGAGCGCCTGTCGCCCGAGCGCAAGGCCGAACTCGAGCCGCTGATCGCGATCCACGATTACGTCCATTCGCGCTCGAAGGTCGCTCCCGATGCCGTGTCGCCGGAGCTGGCCGCCTCGCTGCCGCCGGTGCGCCAGCGGCTGGTGCGGACCAACCCGGCGACCGGAGCCAGGAACCTGTTCCTGGGCTCCCACGTCCGCGAGATCGAGGGCATGAGCGTCGTGGCCGGCCGCGCCCTGATCGACCAGCTGACCGAAGCGGCGATCCGGCCTGAGAACATCTACCACCACGCCTGGCAGCCGGGCGACGTCGTGCTGTGGGACAATCGCTGCCTGCTGCACGCCGGCAGCGGCTACGATGCCGACCGTCACCGCCGCTACATGCGCCAGACCCGTGTCAGTGGCGCGTGCTCGTCGCTGGAGGAGGCCGCCTAGCCGCGGGGCGTCGCCGGGACGGCGCGCGCCGTCGGTGCGCGTTGCAGCAAGGCCTGCCAGGCGAGCAAGAGCAGTCCGACGACGAACAGCGGCATCACGGGAATGCCCAGGCTGTTGAGCCGGATGCCGAGGTTGGGAACCAGCCACAGGCCGACATAGAAGAGCAGTTCTCCGGGAATGAGATCGGCCTCGACGCGGCGCCGGAAGACCATGAGCGCCGCCGGCATCATCAGCAGCAGGTCGTAGGTGATCAGATACGGGCTCACGAGGAGCGAGCCGGCCGCCAGCACCGCCGTGGCTTCGTCGCACGGTCCATGGTGGCGGAAGGCGCGCCAGACGAGGATCAGCGCGCAGCCCGCACCGGCCAGGTGGACGATGTTCGCCACCGGGGCCGGCACGCCCAGAAGGCGGCCTGCTGCCAGGATCGTCGTCATATAGGTCGAGACGTGGCGGAACATCTGGTCGGTGAAGTCCGGCTGCGCCGAGACTCGCGCCATCTCGAGGAACTGGATCCAGAACTCCAGGCCGAACACCAGCAGGCTTGCCAGGGCCATGAAGGCCGCCGTGCCGATCGTCCACGCCAACGCCTGCCAGCGCCGCGCCGCCAGCAGCGCCCCCGGAACGAGAATCCAGAGCTGAGGCTTGTAGGACAGCAGGCCCAGCAGGATTCCGGCGGCCATCGGCGAGCGGTCGAGCAGCCGCATCCCGCCATAGAACAGTCCGACGTTCAGGAAGGCGTTCTGGCCCGAGATCATCGTCCAGAGCGCGGCCGGCGAGGTGAGCGCGGCTATCCAGATCCAGAAATTGGCGCGGCCGACCAGAACGGTCGCCAGCGCCGCGGTGGCCGCCATGAAGAGACCGTAGCCAGTCGCAACCCCGAGCAGCGCCAACGGCGCGATCAGCAGAAGCCAGGGCGGCGGGTACATGAAGGGCCGGAAGTCGACGGGATCCCCGAAGTGGTAGAGATAGTGGAGGTTCTCGTAATCGGAGAAGGCCTCCAGACCGTAGATCACCTCGAGCTTGCCCTCGAGGATCGCCCGGCTGGCGGCGTGAAAGACGATGAAGTCGGGGAACAGGACCCATCGCTGCGGGCCGATGAGCGGACCGCCCGACAGGAACAAGGCGATCGTCAACACGTCGTAGACGCCGATGATGGCGCAGAACACGACCGCGAACTGCGGCAGAAGTCCCGGCAGAGCCGGCTTCCGGCCGGTCAGGACGGCAACCGCAGACTGTCGCACCGGTTCCCACAAACGCAGCGCTGACACGCTCGGCTCTCTCCCCCAAGCCAGCGCAGCGGCGATGGCCGTCGACAGCCAGCGCAGCGGCGATGGCCGTCGACCTTCGCAGATTGCCCCCCGAGGCGCCAGACGGAGGGGCGCCCGCCCGTGCGGCGGCGTGGCCTTCAGCCCGGGCCATGTCACGCCCCTGTGTCACGCCCCTACGTCACGCCGCGCGCGGGAGCCTATTGCGGCCAGCCGAGCTCGATCTCTATGACCACCGGCTTCACCTGCCGCAGGACGCTGTCGGTCGACAGGAACTCGACGTCGCCGCTCACCTTGTCGAGGGCATCGGCGGGCGCATCGGCCGGCGGATCGAAGCGCAGCGAGAGGTTGCAGCCGCCGACCGGCGTGTCGAGCCGGCCGCCGTTCCAGCCGCTGGTGTAGCCGCCGAGGTCCCAGCCGAACCCCGTGAGGGCGAAGGGCTTGCCGTTCATGGCCTCGATCTCCGCCAGGCCGGCGCCGTTGGCGACGGGCTTGTCGAGGCCGGCGACGGCCACCGGCCAGGTCGACCCGTTGCGTACGATCACGACATTGGGGCGCGCATAGGCATCGTGCCACAGGATGTCGATGCGCTTCGCGGGATCCCTGGCGAAGACGACGGTGCCCGGCTCGGTCATGCCTTCGCCGACGGCAATGTCGGCCCGTTCGACATTGGCCGCGCCGAACACCCGCGCGACAGTGCGCTCGTCGGCGTCACGGGCGAAAGCGCCGGTGCAGTCGAGCACCGAAGGTGGGCTCTGGGCGACGGCGGGCGCCGCGACGGCGAGGCAAAGCAGCCAGGCAAGCCGCCGGGACGGGAGCACGGACAGGGACAATGACCGGGACATCTCGCTCTCGAACCGCTCTGGCGGCAGGTACCGCCCGAGCGCCATATTGGGGGGCCGCAAGGAGCTGCAGCATGACCGAAGAAATCGTCTTTTATCATAACCCGCGGTCGCGGGCGCAGATGGCCCACTGGATGCTGGAGGAGGTCGGTGCGCCCTACCGGATCGTGCCGGTCGATTTCGAGAAGGGCGACCAGAAGAAGCCGTCCTTCCTGGCGCTCAACCCCATGGGCAAGCTGCCGACCATCGTGCATCGCGATACCGTGATCACCGAGACGGCCGCCGTTATTGCCTATCTTGCCGACGCCTTCCCGCAAGCGGGGCTGGCGCCGGCGGTCAGCGACCCTTCGCGCGGCACCTACTATCGCTGGCTGTTCTTCGGGGCGGGCTGCATCGAGCCCGCCCTCGTCGACCAGATGCTGAAGCGGCCCGCGCCGGAGCAGAAGATGTCGGTCGGCTGGGGCAGCTACGAGGATGTGCTGAGGACGCTGAAGACGGCGCTCGCGAAGGGGCCTTACCTCCTGGGCGGCAGGTTCAGTGCCGCCGACGTCTATGTGGGCTCGGAAGTCATCTGGGCGATGATGGTCGGTGCGCCTGGCCTCAAGGGCGAGAAGATATTCGAGGACTACGCAGCGCGCCTGAATGCGCGTCCGGCCTTGCAGCGCGTCAGCGCCGCGGGCGCCGCCGCCGCCGGCTGAGCGAGACCTATGCCGGCCCTCCCCTCCAACCGCAGGCTGGCGACGATCCTGTTCGCCGACGTCTTCGGCTACAGCCGCATGATGCGCGCCGACGAGGAACGCACCCTCGTCGATCTGCGCGCGCATCTGGCCGAGCTGGTGACGCCGGTGATCGAGCGGTTCGGTGGCCGCATCGTCAAGACAGTGGGCGACGGCGTGATGGTCGAGTTCGGCAGCGCGGTCGAGGCGGTGCGCTGTGCCGTCGAGCTGCAGCGCGGCATGGCGGAGCGCAATCAAGACGTGCCGGCCGAGCGGCGGCAGATCTTCCGCATCGGGCTGCACCTGGGCGACGTCATCGCCTCCGACGACGATGTGTTCGGCGACACGGTCAACGTCGCCGCCCGCCTGCAGGGCGTGGCGGAGCCGGGTGCCATCGTGCTGTCGGTTGCCGTCTACGAGCAGGTGCGCGACAAGCTGGCTCTGCCGTTCCGCGACCTCGGCGACCGCTCCGTAAAGAACATCGACCGCCCGATCCGCGTCTATTCGCTCGACGCCGGCCCGCTCGCGGGCGGCGCAACCGCGGCCCCCGTCCCGTCACGGCCCCGGCGAGGGGGCGTGGCCGCGGCGGCGGTTGCAGCGGCGGCCCTTGCCGTCGCGGCCCTTGCAGCGGGCGGCGGTTATGCCTGGTTCTCCGGCCAGTTCCCTTCATCGGAAGAAGCGGCCGCCGCTGTGCCGGCCGAGACCGGCCTGTCGGTGGCGGTGCTGATCTTCGCCAACCAGAGCGGCGATCCCGGCCAGGATTACTTCTCCGACGGACTGACCGAGGACATCACGCGCGCGCTGGGGCGCTTCAAGCAGCTCACCGTGCTGTCCTACGGGGCGGTGCTGCCGTTTCGCGGCAAGAACCTGCCGCCGCAGGAGATCGGGCGCACCCTCAGGGCCCGCTACATCGTGGGCGGCACGGTCCGCCGCATGGGCTCGCGGGTGCGCGTCACCGTCCAGCTCGGCGACGCGATGACCGGCACACAGCTGTGGTCCGAGCGATATGACGATGACCTCAGCGACATCTTCGCAGTGCAGGAGCGCATCGCCCGCCGGATCGCCGGCACACTGGCGACCAACCTGCAGCAGATCGCCGTGCAGCAATCCCTGCGCAAGCCGACCGACAATCTCGACGCCTACGACATGCTGCTGCGCGGCCGCACGATGGCGGCGGAGACGACGCGGTCCGGCAACCGGATGGCGCGCGAGATGCTGGAAAAGGCGATGGCAATGTCGCCGGCCTATGCCGACGCCTATGCGGAACTGGCGGCCGTCCTTTTCGAGCGCGCCACCTTCGGCTGGTCCGAGTTCGCCCGGCAGGACATCGACACCGCGATCCGCACCGCGCAGAAGGCGATCGATCTCGACGAGGAAAACGTGCTGGCGCATGGCGTGCTCGCCCGCGCCCATGCCGCGACCGGGAAGTACGAGCTGGCACTGGCCGAGTCGGAGCGCGCGCTCGACATCAATCCCAGCGATGCCGATGTGCTGCTGGCGCGCGCCGCGGTGCTGCTGTGGACCGGCCGCATCGAGGAGTCGATTGCGACGGCGGAGAGTGCCGTCCGCCTCAACCCCAGCATCGGTCCCGAGGCTGCGCTCAATCTCGGCATCGCCTATCTGCTGAGCGCCCGCTACAACGATGCGGTGCGGCTGCTCGAGGCCGTGCGCGCCCGCTTCCCGGCCTATCCGCTGCTCGACCTGCCGCTGGCCGGCGCCTATGCCGAGATGGGCCGCACGGTCGAAGCGAAGGAGGCGCTGGAAGAGGGCCGGCGCAAGAACCCGCATCTCGACGCCGCGAGCTTCGGCACGCGCTTCCAGGATCCGGCGCTGCAGCGCCGGGTCGCGGCGAGCCTGCGCAAGGCCGGGCTGAACTGACGCGAAGGGGCGCGGGCCTACTGGCTCGGCGCATTCTTCAGGCTCTGCCAGTGGGTGGCGGCGCGCGCGGCGTTCGCCTCGGCTTCCTCGCGAAATCGCTCGGAGCCGGCTGTGCTGGCAAAGACGTAGAGACGACCGTTGGAGATGGTCCATATCGTCGGCTCGGACTCGCGACGGTTGCCGTTGGCCATGTTCATGGCGCACTGGCCGCCGAACTGCGGCGCGTACCTGTCGGGATCGGCCTTGAACGTTTCGCGGTGCCGGGCATTGGCGAAGCGATAGCGCACGCCGTCCCAGACCAGCTCGTACGTGGCGATGCCCGGCGTCGCGATGCCCAGCGTGAAGTAGGCGACCGGATCGTAGCCCTTGAGTCCGAGGCGCTCGGCAAGAGGCGGACTCGATTGCGCGATGACCGGAGTCGCTCCGGCGATGCTGCCTGCGATGGCGGCAGCGGCCATTCCCCACAGGAACGCACGACGCGTAGACATTTCACTCTCCAGTTGTGCCGACGCTCAAGCCGGTCTTCTGCGAGGTGGGCCTCAATTAGGGCGGGATGTGGGCGTCCTGTAAACAGCCGTTCAACGCGGATCGGACCGAACGGATCAAACCGAACGGATCAGACCGCCGCCGTCGAGTTGTCGCCCCGCCCACGCTCCAGCATGCGATGGGCAATTTCCGTTTCGCCCACGACGACGAGGTTGGCGCCGAGCTTGTCGAGATGCTCGACCGCTCCCGCCGAGTGGGCGCGGGCCAGGATGTCGATCGTGGGGTTGGCGGCGCGGGCCTGCTCGACGATCTGGCCCGCCTCGAACGCCTCCGGGATGGTGATGTAGAGCCGCCGCGCGCCGGCGAGATTGATCGCGGCGATGATCGCCGGTTCGGCGGCATTGCCCGAGAACACTTCGGCGCCGTCGCCGCGCGCCCGCTCCAGGTCCTCATCGCTGGTCTCCACCACGATCATCCTGCGCCCCTCGCCGTTCGCGGCGTCTTTTTTCAGGCCGGCGCCGACCAGCGAACCGACGCGGCCGTAGCCGATCACGATGTCGTGGCCGCTCAGCGTCGTCGGCACGAGGGTGCTGGCCGGTTCGTCGGGCGTGTCCTGTGGCGCGGCGCCCTTGTGGCCGCCCAGTCGCTCGAGCAGCGTGAAGATGAAGGGGTTCACGACGATCGACACGATGGCGCCGGCCAGCACGAGGTCGCGCGATTCCTTCGGCACCATGTCGAGGTCGATGCCGAGCCCGATCAGGATGAACGAGAACTCGCCAATCTGCGCCAGGCTCGCCGAGACGGTGAAGGCGGTCGACCGGCTGTGGCCGAAGGCGCACACGATCAGATAGGCGGCGGCCGACTTGCCGACGACGATGATCGCGATGGTGGCCAGCACGGCCAACGGCGCGTCGACGAACACCATCGGGTTGAGCAGCATGCCGACCGAGACGAAGAACAGCACCGCGAAGGCGTCGCGCAGCGGGATCGATTCTTCCGCCGCCTGTTGGCTGAGATCGCTTTCGCCCAGCACCATGCCGGCGAAGAAGGCGCCGAGCGCGAACGAGACGTCGAACAGGTGGGCCGCGCCATAGGCCACCCCCATTGCGATGGCGAAGACGGCGAGGCGGAACAGCTCGCGCGATCCGGTGCGGGCGGTGTGATGCATCAGCCACGGAATGACCCGCCGCCCGACGATCAGCATGATCGCCACGAAGATCGAGACCTTGGCCAGGGTGATGAGGAGCGTGAACACGATGCGGCTGGCGGGCACGCCGTTGTCCGCCGTCGCCACGGCCAGCGCCGGCAGCAGGACGAGGGCCAGCACCATGGCGAGATCCTCGACCACCAGCCATCCCACGGCGATGCGGCCGCGGTGGGTCTCGAGGATATGGCGATCCTGCAGGGCACGGATCAGCACGACGGTGCTGGCGACCGAGAGAGCCAGGCCGAAGACGAAGCCGGCGAGGGGCGGCCAGCCGAGCGCCCACGAGAGGCCGGCGCCCATCAGGGTGGCGACGGCGATCTGGCCGATCGCGCCGGGAATGGCGATGCGCGCGACCGAGAGCAGGTCCTTCAGGGAGAAGTGCAGGCCGACGCCGAACATCAGCAGGATGACACCGATCTCGGCCAGTTCCGCGGCGAGGGCGCGATCGGCCGTGAAGCCCGGCGTGTAGGGGCCGACCAGAACGCCGGCCACGAGATATCCCACCAGGGGCTGGATGCGCAGCCTCTGGGCAATCAATCCGAAGATGAAGGCGAGCATCAGACCCGCAGCAATGGTGGCGATGAGCGGGGTATGATGCTCCGGCATCCGGTTTCTCTCCGCGATTGATTGGGGACCATTCGATGTGGCGCTCGTCGACGGAAATTGCAATCTGTCTGAAGAACTTGGGAGGTTCCTTAAATGACGGTATCGCGACGCACTCTGCTGGGAACCGGACTCGCGCTGACGGCGACGGCTGCTTCAGGCACGCCCGCGGCGCGGGCGCAGAGTTACCCCAGCAAGCCCATTCGCTGGATCTCGCCGTTCGCGGCCGGCGGCAATTACGACATCACGTCGCGGCTGGTCGGCGAGGGCATGTCGCGAAATCTCGGCCAGACCGTGCTCGTCGACAACCGTCCGGGGGCCGGCGGTCTCGTCGGCTCCGAGGCTGCGGCCAATGCACCGGCCGACGGCTACACCGTCGTTATGGGCAGCTTCAGCGTGCTGTACGTCTCGCCCTATCTCGCGGGCAAGCCGTCGCTGGTGCCGCTGTTCGCGCCGATCAGCCTGCTCTCCACCGTGCCGATGATCATGGTCGGCAAGGCCGACGGCCGGTTCGCCGACGCACGCGCCGCCCTCGCCGAAGCGAAGGCCAGGCCCGGCACGGTCACCATCGGCCATGCCGGCAACGGCACGACCAACCACATCGCCATCCTGCGCCTGCAGGTGAACGAGGGCGTGCAGTTCAACATCATCCCCTACAAGGGATCGGGGCCCGGCCTCACGGACCTGATGGGCGGACAGATCGATCTCTACATGGACCAGCTCACGACGTCGCTGCCGCACGTCAGGTCGGGCAAGCTGAAGGGCCTGCTGGCGATGAGCCCAGATCGGATCGCGCAGCTTCCCGACATGCCGTCGCTCACCGACATTGGCAGCAAGCCGTTCGATGGCGGCACGACGGCCGGCGTGCTGGCCCGCGTCGAGACGCCCGGGCCGATCCTCACCACCCTGAACGGCGCGGTCGTCGCGGCGCTCAAGGATCCCGCCATTGCCGCCAAGCTCATGGAACTCGGTGCCGTGCCGCGACCCTCGACGAGGGAGGAATTCGCGGCGTACATGAAGGATCAGGAGGCGGGCGTTAGCGCACTTGTGAAGTCCGGTTTGTTGAAACCCGAATGAGCGCGTGCCATGTCGGCGACATGACACATCTCTGCAGGACGATCATGCTGGCCATGGCTTTTGCTATTGTCGGCGCATTGGCGGGTTGCGCGAGTTCGGGCATCCCGCAGGACGGCCGCTATCAGACTCACGGCGGTGGCTGGGACAACTGGCGAGGCTGACGACAACAAGGGGGTTCATAAAAATCGACAGACGCGGCCTGCTGGGCGCCGGCGTCGCCGGCCTGGCACTGGCCGGCCTTGCACGGCAGGCAGCAGCGCAGTCCTTTCCCAGCAGGCAGATCCGCTGGGTCATCCCCTTCGCCCCCGGCGGCAACTACGACGTCACGGCCCGGAGCGTCTCCGATCCGATGGCCCGCCACCTCGGTCAAAGCATCCTGATCGACAACAAACCGGGCGCCGGCGGCGTCGTGGGCCTCGAAGCCGCACTCAACACGCCGGCCGACGGCTACACGATCTCGATGGCGAGCTTCACCGTGGCCTACGTGGCGCCGCTGTTTGCGGGCAAGCAGCCGCTGCTGCCGAAGATGGCGCCGGTCAGCATCCTCACCACCGTTCCGACCGTGGTGGTGACACGGGCCGACAGCCGCTTCCGCGACATGAAGAGCGTGCTGGCCGAGGCCAGGGCCAGGCCCGGCGCCGTCTCGGTCGGCCATTCCGGCGACGGCACCACCAACCATGTCGGAATACTTCGGCTGCAGCTCAACGAAGACATCAAGTTCAACATCATTCCCTATCGCGGCGCCGGCCCGGGCATCGCCGATCTTCTGGCGGGCAATCTCGAACTGTTCGTCGACCAGCTCACCAGCTCGATGCCGCACATCCAGTCCGGCAGACTGCGGCCGCTGGCGACGTTCAGTCTCGAACGCGTGCCGGACCTGCCCAACGTGCCGACGATGAGCGACATCGGCAGCAAGCCGTTCGACGGCAACACGACGGCCGGCGTGTTCACCAACCCCGATACACCGAAGGACCTGATTGCCCGCCTGAACGAAGGCGTGGGGGCCGGCCTCAGGGACGAGGCCGCCAACCGGAAGCTGCGCGAACTGGGCGCCATCCTGCGGCCCTCGGCGCCGCAGGAATTCACCACTGCCCTGAAGGCCGACGAGGCCAACGTATCGGAGCTGTTGAAGCTCGGCCTGCTGAAGCCGGAAGGCTGAGCGAAGCCCAGGCTGCGCAGCGGCAGGACGGGCCTCTGGCAATGTCCGGGAGCGCCGAAGGAAGAACGATCACAGTAAGCCCATGATCCCTCCGTCGGCGGGGACGCCGCCACCTCGCCATCTGAAGGGGGAGGCTGTGATTCCACTCTACGCGATTTCCTTCATCACCGACCACAGGTCGGCCTTGCGTTCGAAGCCGATGCCCGGCGAGTCCGGCAGCGAGACGCGGCCGTCGACGACTTCGCAGTCGTCGGCGAAGCCGCCGAACGGCGCGAAGACCTGCGGGTAGGATTCGTTGCCACCACATTGCAGGCCGACGGCGATGTTGAGCGCAAACTGATGCCCGCCGTGCGGCACGCAGCGCCGCGGCGACCAGCCGTGCGCCTTCAGCATCTCGAGCGTGCGCAGATATTCGACCAGCCCGTAGGACAGCGCCGGATCGTATTGCAGGATGTCGCGGTCGGGACGCAGGCCGCCGTGGCGGATCAGGTTGCGCGCATCCTGCATCGAGAACAGGTTCTCGCCGGTCGCGAGCGGCGCGGCATATTCGGTGGCGAGCGCGGCGTGCGCCAGATAGTCGAGCGGATCGAGCGGCTCCTCGTACCAGCGCAGGCCGAAGCCCTCGATGGCGCGGCCGAACTCGATGGCCGTGGTGAGGTCGAACTTGCCGTTGACGTCGACCGCCAGTCGCTCGCCGGCGCCGACGATCTCCAGCACCGCCTCGATTCGCTTGAGGTCCTCGGCCAGAGGCACGCCGCCGACCTTCATCTTCACGCAGGAATAGCCGAGGCCGAGATAGTGCTTCATCTCGTCCCGCAGCCCGTCCAGCCCCTTGCCGGGATGGTAGTAGCCGCCGGCGGCATAGACCCACGCCTTGTCGTCGGCCTGGCCGCCGTTGTAGCGGTCGGCCAGCAGCTTCCACAGCGGCACGCGCTTGGCCTTGGCAACGGCATCCCAGATCGCCATGTCGAGTACGCCGACGGCGACCGAGCGCTCGCCGTGGCCGCCGGGCTTCTCGTTGGCCATCATGACGGCCCAGCATTTCGCCGGATCGAGCAGCCCCTCGGCGTCGAGCAGCGAGTCGGGCGTGGCCTGGCTCAGCCGCGGGATGAAGCGCTCGCCCAGCAGGCCGTGCTGGGCATAGCGGCCGTTCGAGTTGAAGCCGAACCCGACCACCGGCTTGCCGTCGACCATCGCGTCGGTGACGACGGCCACCACCGAGGCGGTCATCTGGCTGAAGTCGATATAGGCATTGGCGATCTTGGAGCGGATGGGCGAGACGATGTCGCGGATGGCGACGATGCGCATGTGCGTGTCCTTCAGGCGTAGACGTTGCGGCGGTTCTGGCGGAACAGCAGCCACCACGCCACCGCGCCGTTCAGCAGGTTCCAGGCGATGCCATTGAGGAAGGCGGCGCGGTAGGAGCCGGTCATGTCGAAAAGCACGCCGCCCATCCAGCCGCCCAGCGCCATTCCGATCAAGGTCGAGGAGATCGCGAGGCCGACCCGGAAGCCGGCTTCCTTCGGTGGGAAGTATTCGCGCACGATGATGGCGTAGGACGGCACGATGCCGCCCTGGAACAGGCCGAACAGTGCCGAGGCGAGGTAGAGCGAGTTGACCGAATCGTCGATGAGATAGAAGACCAGCGCCACGCACTGCAGGGTCGAGCCCAGCAGCAGGGTCTTCACGCCGCCGACCCGGTCGGCGATCCAGCCCGAGGCGATGCGGCTCACGATGCCGAAGCCCAGCATCAGCGACAGCATCTCCGCGCCGCGCGCCACGCCATAGCCCAGGTCGGCGCAGTAGGCGACGATATGGACCTGCGGCATCGACATGGCGACGCAGCACCCGATGCCGGCCACCACCAGCACGGCCTGCAGGGCGTTGGGCGAGAGGCCCAGCGAGCGCGGCGAATGGGCGGCGGCGCCGGCCGTTCCCGCGGCGCCCGTCATCTGCTCCTGGGGTGGCTTGCGGCGCAAGGTCAGCGCCAGCGGGATCATCGCGGCGAAGCACAGCGTGCCGGCGGCCCAATAGGTGACCCGCCAGCCATGATCGTGGATCAGCGCCTGGATGATCGTCGGCCAGATCGCGCCGGCGAGATAGTTGCCGGAGGCGGCGATCGCGACGGCGATGCCGCGCCGCCGGTCGAACCAGTGCGAGATGTCGGCGACCAGGGGGGCGAAGGTCGCCGCCGAGCTGAAGCCGATCAGCACCTGGACCGCGGCGAACAGGGGCAGCGCCGTCGCCAGCGGCGCCAGTGCGAAGCCCAGCGCCAGGCCGGTCGCGCTCAGGATCGCGGTGAGGACGATGCCGCGCTTGTCGACCAGGCGCCCCCAGGTGACGCCGCCGGCGAAGAAGCCCAGCGTGTTCATCGTATAGGCGAAGGAAATGTCGGCGCGCGTGACGCCGAGATCCTGCTGGATCGACGGCAACGCCACGACGAGGCACCACATGCCGATACCGCCGACCGTGCTCAAGGTCACGCTGGCGGCAAGGCGCCACCAGGCGTAACTCGACTCTACTCCGGACATCTAACTAACCGCCGATCGCGCCCTGTGTGTTGACGTAGAGCGCGTAGAGCGAGTGGCTGGCCGTCATGAACAGGCGGTTGCGATGGCGCCCGCCGAAGCAGAGGTTGGCGCAGCGCTCGGGCAGGTCGATGTGACCGATCGGCTTGCCCGCCGGATTGAAGACGCGCACGCCGTCGAGCTCGGCCGAGCCCATGCCCCAGCCGCACCACAGGTTGCCGTCGACGTCGACGCGGAAGCCATCGGGCGAGCCGCCCGGGCCGGCATCGATCAGCACCGAGCCCTTGCCCAGCGTCATGCCGTCCGCCGACACGTCGTAGGACAGGATCGTGCGATGGGGCTCGGCGCGCGACGCCACGACGTAGAGCTTCTTCTCGTCGGGCGAGAAGGCCAGGCCATTGGGACCGGGGACGTCGTCGGCCATCACCGTGAGCTTGCCGGTCGAGGGGTCGAGCCGGTAGACGGCGGGCCTGTTCTGGCTCTCTGCCTTGTGGCCCTCGTAGTAACCCAGGATGCCGAAGGTCGGATCGGTGAACCACACCGAGCCGTCCGACTTCACCACCACGTCGTTGGGCGAATTGAGCGGCCTGCCGTCGTAGGAGTCGGCCAGCACGGTGATGGCGCCGTCATATTCGAAGCGGACCACGCGGCGGGCGTCGTGCTCGCAGGCGATCAGCCGGCCGCGCCGGTCGCGCGTGTGACCGTTGGCGTTGTTCGAGGGCTTGCGGAAGATCGAGACCGCGCCCGTCTCCTCGTCCCAGCGCAGCACGCGGTTGTTGGGAATGTCGCTCCACAGCAGATAGCGGCCGTCGCCGAACCAGACCGGCCCCTCGGCCCAGCGGCATCCCGTATAGAGCCGTTCGACCGAGGCCAGCACCAACCGGTACTGGTTGAACGACGGGTCGAGCACGCGCACCGCCGGATCGGGGTAGCGCTCGCTGGGCTGCCACATCTTGGTTTCCTCGTTTCATTTTCCGGCGCCGAGACTAGCGCCAAGTAAGCACGCGCGCCTCCTTGGAATTGGCAATGCCACCGTGCGGTCACGGAGGAACTGCCGATTTCGTCGTGCAGTTGCAATTCACCAGATGGCGCTGCAACCTATCTCCCATCAGTTGGGGGGCTTGGAATGAAAGTGTTTGGCTTTGTCGGGTTGCTGGCGTTGCTTTTTGTTGTCGATCTTGGAACGCTTGGAACCGCGGCGGCCCAACAAGCGTCGCCCTCCCCGAGCAAGGTGGATGACGTATTCACTTACTACTACCGCGATCCTCGGTCCGAGCGTCTCGTTGGCTGGCTCGACGCCTTTGGCAAGAAGCAACAGGATTGGGCCGCTTATCCGCCTGTTGCAGGCTTTTTCGCCATCGTGTTTGCTGCCCAGCCGGGATGGATCGACAAGCTCGTGCCTGCTCAACCCGACGCCCGCCTGGCCGACACGATCTCCGCGGCGCTGCTGTTGTCCGGCCAGTCTGCCGCCCGGAAGGACTTGCTGGAGCGCCTGTCTCAGCCCGGGACGGACCCGAAGCTGAGGGCTGAATTCGCCGGCCTGCCAAATCGGCTGATGACACTCCGGATCGCCACGCCGACCCACCTCGACATCCTGTGGGGTGCGTCGTTCGCCAGCGGCGACGGCCGATATGCCCTCATGATCGCTGACTTTATGGCCCGGACGGCCAACCGCTCCGAAGCCATCGCGCTCGACGTTGCCAAGGTTGGCTCAGCGATGTCGCGTGAGGATTTCAAGAGTCTGGCGCAGTTTAAAGGCAAGTATGAACCCGCGCTCCTGCTCGAGATCGTTTATGCCGGGACCGCGGCCTAGGGCCTCACCTCCAACGCGCGGCAGCATGGCTTCGTCGATAGCGCTGTGACCCGCTACATTTTCGAGCATTCGGGGACGTGGGGCGCGAAGGTGCTGTCGGTGCTAAGGGCTTCATGAGGCTGGCCCTCGATCCAGCGTTCCGGCAAGCGGCCGGTGCCCTGCACGGGACTGAAGAAATCGCGGGAACGGCCAGCCGGGCCTGTGATATACCGCCCAATCCGTCCGCCCCGCAGGCGGACCAATGTCTGCAAGTCCCATGGGATGGTTGTGATGAAGCCGAGCTTTGTGACCATTGACCGACATCCTGGCCGCTCCACCCAGACCATCGGGGTGGCCCGCGCGCTCGGAACCGATCCGGATCTCATTCACGAGCCGTCGGTCGGCGTCGTCGGCACCAAGGGCGACAGCCAGTGCTATCTCGGCGTCCTGTCGAAGGTCGAGGCGATCCACGCCCAGCTCAAGGCACGCATCGGCACGGGTGCGAACCAGCTCAAGATGCGCCTGGTCCAGCCCGAGTACACGATTGCCACCTCGGATGGCATCCGCAACGGCACCCGCGAGATGCGTTATTCGCTGATCGGCCGCGAGGTGACGCAGGACTCGCTGTGCGAGCATCTCAGCGCCACCGGCCTGGCCGGCACGATCGCGGTCGTGGCCTGCGACAAGCCGCCGGTCGGCACGCTCTCTGCCCTGCTCGAGCACAATCTGCCGTCGATCATCATGTCGGACGGCCCGATCCATCCGGGCAAGGATCCGAACACGGGCGAGGCGCTCGACATCGTGAGCGCTTACCAGGTCGCCGCCCATCCCGATGCCGAATACCGGCACCACATCGCCTGCCACGCCTGCCCCGGCATCGGCAGCTGCGGCGGCATGTTCACCTACAACACCATGCAGACCTTCATCGGCGTGGTCGGCATGCAGCCGCTGCACATGGTGGCGCCGCCGTCGGACGACCCGCGCCGCACCGCCGAGTTCGCGGCCGAGCTGGTCGACCTGCTGGCCAACCTGATCGCCAGGGACCTGAAGCCGCGCGACATCGTCGTGCGCGATTCGATCCGCAACGCGGTGATCGTGGCGATGGCGATCGGCGGCTCGACCAACGTGGTGCTGCACGCGCCGGAAATCGCGCGGGCCGCCGGCTTCGCCGACTTCTGGAAGGACGTCATGACGCCGGAGGAGTTCAACTACCTCTCGCAGAACATCGTCCCTGTGCTTACCGACGCACGGCCCTATGGCAAATACTCCATGGTCGACATCGACCAGGTGGGCGGCGTGCAGGTGATCGTGCGCGAGTTGCTCGATGCCGGCCTGCTCAACGGCGATGTGCTGACCTGCACCGGTGAGACGCTGGCCCAGCAGGTCGAGCGGCTGGGCGCGAAGAAGGCCGACGGCCGCGTGATCTATCCGGTCGAGAAGCCCTACAAGCCGACCGGCGGTCTGCGCATGCTGGGCGGCAACCTGTCGCCGGATTTCTCCGCCATCCTCAAGCTCGCGGGCGTCGAAGGGGGCCTCGAGGACAACCTGTTCCGCGGCCGCGCCCGCGTCTTCGAGGGCGAGCAGGGCCTGCTCAAGGCGCTCGACGAAACCCCGGACAGCTTCCAGAACCACGACATGATCATCGTGCGCTACGAGGGGCCGAGCGGCGCCCCCGGCATGCCGGAGATGCTCGATCCGACCTCGCGCATCACGACGCTCTGCCGCGAGCGCAACATCGTCGTGGCCCTGATGACGGACGCGCGGTTCTCGGGTGGATCGGTCGGCCTCGTGATCGGCCATGTCGGGCCCGAGGCAGCGCTCGGCGGCCCGATCGCGCTGGTCGAGGAGGGCGACGAGATTGTGGCTGACCTCAACGTCAACGAGCTCAACTGCACCGCGCTCAAGGATCCGGCGGTCTACGCCAAGCGCAAGGCGGCGTGGGACAAGGTCGTGGCCGACAATGGCGGCCTTCATCCCCACTGTGGCATCGCCGACACGCGGCTGCTCCATCGCGCGCGGACCAGCGCGGTGCCGGCCACGCGCGGCGGCGGCCTGCATCCCAACCGCGAGGTCTGGGTGCGCGCGCCGCGCAAGGCCGATCGTCAGGACTTCAAGCTGCGCAACAAGCACCGGCCCGAGTTCGACAAGAGCTTCTGACTGCACTGCCTCACCCTGAGGAGCACGCCGTAGGCGTGCGTCTCGAAGGATGGGCAACGGGCGCGGTGTGTGTAGCCGATGCTTCGAGACGGCTGCTGCGCAGCCTCCTCAGCATGAGGTTTTTGTTGTTGAGAAGGCTTCAATCGCCCTCGACGCCGTAGGCCGCTTTCGCCTGTTCCTTGCTGACCAGACCGAGTCGCACGTCGCGTCTGACGGAGTCGGGGTCGCGCTGGGCCGGGTCGCCGTAGCCGCCGCCGCCCGGCATCTCGACCACCAGACGCTCGCCGGCCGGGATGGTCTGGAATCCCTTGGCCTTCAGTTCCTGACCCGAGGCGAGTGACAGGCGGCCGTTGCCGCCGGGCTTGCCGCCCTCGCGGCCACGCGCCGGATACTTCACCCGTTCGAAGGTGGCGAAGATGCCGAACGGGGCGCCTTCGCGATGCTCGACCTCCATCACCTGGCCGAGGCCGCCGCGCCGGGCGCCGGGGCCGCCGGAATCCTGACGGTATTCCTTCTTCCACACGACGACGGGGGCGATGGTCTCTGTGATCTCGACCGGCACGTTGCGCACGCCGGAGGGGAAGGGCGTCGCCGAGAGCCCGTCCAGCGTCGGCCGCGCGCCGGTGCCGCCGGAATGGAAGGTCGTCACCATGAAGGGCCGGCTGTTGCCGCCCTTACCTGTTGTGCCCGTTCCCGTCATGCCGTGTCCGGCGCCGAGCTTCAGGTTCCACAGGTTGGACGTGCCTTCGGCCGGCACCTGCCCCGGGATCACCTGGTGCAGCGCGTCGAAGCAGACGTCGGGCAGCATGTGGCCGATCGTGCTGCGTGCGTTCACCGCGGCAGGATGAAGCGCATTGACGATGGTGTTGTCGGGCGCCGTCACCAGGATCGAATCGAGCGTGCCGGCATTGTTGGGAATGGTCGGCGCCACGATGCACTTGATGCCGAAGGCGGTATAGGCCTCGGTGTAACACATCGGCGAATTGATGCCGTAGATCGACGAGCCCGAGGTGCCGGCATAGTCGACCGAGATATGGTCGGCATGGATCGTGACGGCGGCATGCAGGTCGATCGGCGCGTCGTAGCCGTCGATCCGCATATGGCCCTTCCAGGTGCCGCGCGGCAGCTTCGAGATGGCGGCGATCATGCCGGCACGGCTTTTCTCGATGATGTGCGTGCCCAGCTCGTCGAGCGTGTCGATGCCGTGCTCGGCCATCATGCCGGAGAGCCGCTTTTCGCCGATGCCGTTGCAGCCGACCAGCGCGTGGATGTCGCCTTCGACCTGCACAGGCTCGCGCACGTTGGCGCGCACGATGCGCATCACGCTCTCGTCGATCACGCCCTCGCGCATCAGCGGCAGCAACGGCAGGAACAGACCCTCGTGGAAGACCTGGCGGCCGTCGGGCGACTGGCCGAGACCGCCGATGTCGACCACGTGGGTGGTGCAGGAGAACAGCGCCACCAGCTTGCCGTTGTGAAAGGCGGGCGAGGTGACGACGATGTCGTAGAGATGGCCGGTGCCCTTCCACGGGTCGTTGGTCACATAGGCATCGCCCGGCTTCATCGTCTCGACCGGGAATTCGCGGATGAAGTGGATGACGCTGCGCGCCATCGAGTTCACGTGGCCCGGCGTTCCGGTGACGGCCTGCGCCAGCATGCGGCCCTCGAGGTCGAACACGCCGGCCGAAATGTCGCCGGCCTCGCGCGCGCTGGTCGAGAACGCGGTGCGCACCAGCGCGCGGGCCTGCTCCTCGACGACCGAGAGCAGGCGGTTCCACATGACCTGCAGGCGGATGTCCCCGAGTGGCGACTTGGGGGACGACGTGGGGGGCGACTGGGACGTCGTGCTCATGCGCGGTCCTCCAGGACGATCTGGCCCACTTCGTTGATGCGGGCGGTGAAGCCGTTGGGCACGACGGTGGTGGTGCCGTCCTCGACGATCAGCGCCGGCCCGTCGAACGACATGCCGGGCGTCAGCACACTGCGTTCGTGGACCGCCGCCTGTTCGCGCAGGCCGCTCGCCGGATCGAACACCTCGCGACGGTCCGACGGCACGGGTGCCGCGATTTTGGCGACGGGCCGGGCCGGCGCCGGCAGCGGCCGGTCGGTGGCGAGCGACAGGGTCCAGGTCAGCGCCTCGACCTCCAGCTTGGGAATGGCGCGGCCGAACACCTGCTCGTACGTCGCCTCGAAGCGGCGGCGCAGGTCGGCCGCGGCATCGACCGCAAACGGTTGGTTGGGCAGAGGGACGGCGATTTCGTGGCCCTGGCCGCGATAGCGCATGAAGGCCTGACGCGATTCGACCAGCATCTCGCCGGGCGCCGCGGGCTGCACGACAGCCTCGGCTTCGGCCCGCATGGCGGCGAACAGCTCGTTCAGCATTTTGGCGTCGAACATGTCGAGCCGCATGTGGCGCGTGCGCACGACCTCGTAGGCGATGGAGGCGCGCAGGAAGCCGAAGGCGGAGCCGACGCCGGCGCCGACCGGCACGATGACCTGCTTCATGCCGAGCTTGCGGGCGAGCCGCGCGGCGTGCAGCGGGGCCGCGCCGCCGAACGCGATCAGCGCGCGGTCGGCGGTGTCCTTGCCGTTCTCGACGGCATGCACGCGGGCCGCACTCGCCATGGTCTCGTCGACGATTTCGGCGACGCCGGCCGCGGCGCCCTGGGCATCGGTGCCGAGCGGCCCGGCCAACGACTGCAGCGCCGCCTCGGCCTTGTCGCGGTGAAGCGGGATGGCGCCGCCCGCGAACCGCGTCGGATCGAGGCGTCCCAGGGCAGTGTCGGCATCGGTGACGGTGGGCTCGGTGCCGCCGCGCCCGTAGCTCGCGGGTCCGGGCACGCTGCCCGCCGAATCGGGGCCGACCTGGATGCGGCCCAGCGCGTCGAGGCGGGCGATCGAGCCGCCGCCGGCGCCGATCTCGACCAGCTCGATCACGGGAATGCGGACCGGCAGGCCGGAGCCCTGCACGAAGCGATAGGCGCGCGCGACCTCGAACTGGCGCGAGCGCTGCAGTTCCAGATCGTCGAGCAAAGTGAGCTTGGCGGTGGTGCCACCCATGTCGAAGGCGACGGCCCGGCGGGCATCGTTCTCCGCCGCGACCGTGCGCGCCAGGATGGCGCCGCCGGCCGGTCCGGATTCGACCAGCCGCACGGGATAGCGTCGCGCCGTGTCGACCGTCGTGATGCCGCCCGACGACATCATCAGCAGCAAGGGTCCCGCGATGCCTTCCGTCTTCAGGTCGGCCTCGAGCTGGCCGAGATAGCCTGTCATGCGCGGCAGCACATAGGCATTGGCGATGGTCGTCGAGGTGCGCTCGTACTCGCGGATCTCGGGGCAGACGTCGCAGGACAGCGACACGGCGACGCCCGGCAATTCCTCGGCGAGGATCGCGCCGGCGCGGCGCTCATGCGTCTCGTTGGTGAAGCTGTGCAGGAAGCAGACGGCGACCGCCTCGATCTTCTCCGCCCTGAGCTGCGCGGCCACGTGGCGCACCGCCGCCTCGTCGAGCGCCAGCAGCACCGCGCCGTCCGAGGCCACGCGCTCCGGGACTCCGAAGCGCAGGTCGCGCGGCACCAGCGGCTGCGGCCGCTCCATCTGGATGTCGTACTGCTCGAAGCGATGCTCCCACGCCATCTCGACGGAGTCGCGAAAGCCTTCCGTCGTGATCAGCGCGGTGCGCGCGCCCTTGCGCTCGATCAGCGCGTTGGTGGCCAGCGTTGTGCCGTGCACGACCAGGGTCACGTCCTGCGGCCGGCACTTCGCCTCGGCCAGGATGGAGCGCACGCCTTCGAGCACGGCGCGCTCGGGCGCGTCGGGTGTGGTCAGGACCTTGATGCTGTGTGAGGCGGCGCCGGTTTCCAGCACGACGTCGGTGAACGTGCCGCCGATGTCGACGGCCAGGCGGGAGGACGTCATTCGTCGATCTTGATGTTGCCCTTGCGCACAACGTCACCCCAGGTGACGGAATCGCGCTTCAGGAAGGCCACGTACTCGGCCGGAGAGAGAAGGGCCGGGGTGAGGCCGTTCTCGTCGTACTTCTTCTTCACGTCGGGTTCGGCGAATACCTTGGCGATGGCGGCGTTCAGCCGGTCGACGATCGCCGTCGGCGTACCGGGAGGAGCGGCAAGTCCGTACCAGTTCTCCGCCTCGTAGCCCTTCACCACCTCGGCGACGGCCGGCGTGTCGGGCAGGACGGGCCAGCGCTGCGTCGAGGTCACGGCCATGGCGCGCGCCTTGCCGCCGCGGATCAGACCGAGCGTCGCGGGATCGCCGAAATAGGCATCGACGATACCGGCCGCAAGGTCGTTGAGCGCCGGGCCGGTGCCGCGGTAGGGCACGTGGATCATCTTCAGGCCCGACATCTGGGTGAAGAGTTCGCCGGCGAGATGCTGGCTGGTGCCGATGCCGCCGGACGCCCAGCGCAACTCCTGCTTCTTCGCCAGTTCCATGAATTCGGGCAGCGTCTTCGCGGGCAGGTCGTTGCGCACCGCCACGATGAAAGGCATGCGCACCAGTCGCGTGATCTGCGTCAGCGCCATCGGATCGTAGGGCATCTTGCGCAGGTGCGGACCGGCCGTGAGCGTGCCGGCACCGGTGAGCGACAGGGTGTAGCCGTCGGGCCGGGTGTGAGACATCGCCTCGACGCCGATGATCCCCCCAGCGCCGCCCTTGTTCTCGATGACGATGGTCTGGCCGAGCTCTTTCGAGAGCGGCTCCATCATCAGCCGCGCCGTCAGGTCGACGCCGCCGCCCGGCGGGAACGGCACGATGATCTTGATCGCGCGTTCGGGATAGGTGCCCTGTGCCGAGGCGGCGCCGGCGATGAACGGTGACACGAGCGCCGGGACGAGAAGGCGTCCCAGAAGCTGCCGACGGGTATTACGCAAATCGATCCCCTTTTTTCTCACGCGCCCTCGAAAGGTTAGCCGTCAATGCGGCGCGGTTCGCTTTGCAAGCAATCTCGATGCCACCGACGGCGCGAGCGGCTGCAAGCTGCTCGATCCGACAGGCCTAGAGCGCCACCTTCTTGAATACCTCGACGAAGCGATCGACGTCCTGCTCGTCGTTGTAGACGTGCGGGCTGATGCGCAGGCGTCCGAGACGGGGCGCGGCGTAGACATTCTCCGCGGCGAGCTTCTGCGGCAGGTCGTCTGCCATGCCCTTGGGAAACTGCAGGCAGATGAGGTGAGGTGCGCGCAGCTTGCGGTCGAGCACGTGCACGCCGGTGTTGGCGAGGCCGTCGGCCAGCCGGTCGGTCAGCATGCCGAGCCGCGCCACGATGGCATCGCTGCCCCAGCCCGCCATCATCTCCATGCCGACCGCGGCCATCTCGAGGGTGATGAAATGATCGCGCTCGCCCATGTCGTAGCGGCGGGCGCCGTCGGCATAGGACAGGTCGCGGAAATAGATCTTCTGCTCGGCGGCCACGCCCTTGCGCGCCGGCGCCGTCTGCTCCAGCGGCACGCCGTTCTGATGCCGCCTGGCGACATACATGAAGGCGCGTCCGTAGGGTCCAAGCACCCATTTGTAGGTCGGGAAAATCAGGAAGTCGGGATCGAGAGACTTCACGTCGATCCGGCGGACGCCGGCGTCGTGCGTGGCGTCGACCAGGAACGCCGCGCCCTGCCGTCGAACCGCCTCGGCGATGCGCGACAGGTCGAGCGCGCCGCCATCGGACCAGTGCACGGAGGAAATCGAGACCAGCGAGAGAGGTGCCGCATCCTTGCGTGCCATCGCGTCGAGAACCGCCGAGGTCCAGTCGCCGTCGGCCGGCTGCTTCACGGGCTCGACCGTGTAGCCGCCCTGTTCGGCACGGCTCATCCATTCGAGCACCGGCGAGGTATGGTCGTCCTGCAGCACCAGCACGCGGCTGCCGCGCGGCAGGCTCATCACCTTGCCCGCGGTCGACACGCCGTAGCCGACGGACGGGATCAGCGCGATGTCGGCGGGATCGGCACCGATCAACGCCGCCGCCGCCGTGCGCGCGCGCTCGTACTGCTTCGACATGAAGTCGGCGTCGAGTTTCCACGGCTGGCCCTTGCGACCGACGCCGACGCGTCCCGCCTCCTGCACCGCGAGCGGCAGCGGACTCCAGGCGGCGGCATTGAGGAAGCAGACGTCGCGCGGAATGTCGAACTGGTCGCGCTGGGAGGGGAGCATCGGAACCACCGTGAGGGAAGGGCGATCCGAGCGTATGCCAAATGCGGCCCAAGAAAAAGGACGCCCATCCTGCGACGGGCGCCCTCTTTACGAAGCCTAGAAGGGTCGCGGCGTTAGCCGTCGATCGCCTTCTTCAGCGTGTCCTTGGTCTTGCCGACGGCCTGCTGGGCTTCGCCCTTGCGCTCCTGGATCGCACCCTCGACCTGCATCTTGTCGCTGTCGACGGCCTTTCCGACACCCTGCTTCACGTTGCCGACCGCCTCGTTGGTGACGCCCTTGATCTTGTCCGTGGTGCTGCTCATGACAGTCTCCTCTGTTGAATGATGTCTCTTCTCAACGCCCGGCGTCGGATGTCGTTGCTTCGGACCCCGCGGGTAATTCGAACTGCGCGGAATTCGATAGCTGCCGCAGCCTGCCCGGCCTTCAAGTCGTTCCAGGAAGCGCCGGCCTGGGTCGTTCGTCGGTCGTTCGTCACATTCGCCCCGCCGTCGCCACAGGGTGGTCGCTTTGGGGAACCGTTCCGCCTTCGTGGCGTTTGAGCACCACGCGCCAGGTGCGGCTGCTCTGTCCGGGGTGTCCGCCCAAGTGCGGCGTGTCGTGGTCGAGTGCCCCTTCGCGCCCCAGGCATCCAAGGCGCAGAGGGGACGAGATGGCAGCACCTGATATCGACTACGGCGCGGCACTGTTCCTGGATCTCGACGGAACGCTGCTGGAAATCGCCGCGACGCCGGAACTGGTGGTCATCCCGCCGAATCTGCCGGGGATACTTTCTCAACTTCATGCGTTGCTGGACGGTGCCCTTGCCATCGTGAGTGGGCGGTCGCTCGAGACCATCGATCGATTTCTGAAGCCCTTTACGTCGGCTTCTGCAGGCGAACATGGCGCGACGTTGCGTTTGAGCGACGGAACGATCGAGGAAATGCCGGCTGGCCTGGGGGTTACGCAGGCGTGGCGAGATTCACTGGTGGCGGCGGCGGAACGCTGGCCTGGTGTCCTGGTCGAACCCAAGCCTCATGGCTGCGCGATCCACTATCGCCTCGCACCGGAGCGCCACGACGATGTCTGGCAACTCGTGCGCTCGCTCGTGCCCGACGATCATCCGTGGTTCCGGCTGATTCCCGCTCGTGAAGCCGTCGAGATCGGTCCGCGCGGGACATCCAAGGGCCATGCAGTCGAGCGCTTCATGAAGAACAGTACCTTTCTGGGCCGCCGGCCGATCTTCATCGGTGACGATTTCACCGACGAGGCGGGCATGAGCGCAGCCCGCCGCCATGGCGGCGAAGGGCTGCGCGTCCAGGAAGTCTTCGGCGGTGATCCGGCGCAGGTGCGCGCGTGGCTCGCGCGCAACGTCGAACGCATGGAAGGCGCAGCCACGGCCCGGCCGGCAGCAGCGGGAGCGCGGACGTGAGCAGCCTCGATCTCGGGGTTGTCGGTAACTGCTCGATCGCGAGTCTGATCGACCGCAACGGCCGTCATGTGTGGCACGGGCTGGGGCGTCTCGACGGCGATCCGGTCTTCAATGCCCTGCTGGGGGGCAACGATCCGCAGTCGGGTTTCATGGACGTTGTCGTCGAAGGCATGAAGGAAAACCGGCAGCGCTACGTTCCGAACACGGCGATCCTGGAAACGACCATCGACGGGGCCGGTGGCACGGCACGGATCCTGGATTTCGCGCCGCGCTTCCGCCGCTTCGGGCGCATGTTCCGGCCGCCCATGCTCATGCGCCGGCTCGAGCCCGTCGCAGGCCGGCCGCGCATCACCTTGCGCCTGCGGCCCACCTTCAATTACGGCGCGCACAAGTCGCGGGTCACGATCGGCAGCAACCATGTGCGCTATTACGGCGATGCCTCGGTACTGCGCCTCACCACGGACGCCTCGCTCAACTACGTGCTGCACGAGACCGAATTCTCGCTCGACCGGCCGCTCACCCTGATCGTCGGCGCCGACGAGAGCATCACCGACAACGTCGACCAGTTGTCGCGCTCGTTCCTCAGCGAAACCGAGATCTACTGGCAGGGCTGGGTGCGCGACCTCAACATCCCGTTCGACTGGCAGGTCGCGGTCATCCGCGCCGCCATCACCCTGAAGCTGTGCAGCTACGAGGATACCGGCGCGGTGCTGGCCGCGCTCACGACCTCGGTCCCGGAGGCAGCCGGCACGGTGCGCAACTGGGATTACCGCTTCACCTGGTTGCGCGATGCCTTCTTCACGGTAACGGCGCTCAACCGGCTGTCGGTGACACGCACCATGGAAAGTTACGTGCGCTTCATCATCGACGTGGTTGAGGCCGGTAGCACGCGCGGCGAGGTCCAGAACGTGGCGCCGCTCTTTCCGATCGCGCCGGGCACGGACACGGCGGAGCGCCTGATCGACACGTTGCCGGGCTATCGCGGCTACGGGCCGGTGCGCATCGGCAATGCCGCGGTCGGTCAGCGCCAGAACGACGTGTACGGCTCGATGGTGCTGACGGCCGCCCAGATGTTCTGGGACGAGCGCCTGCCGCGGCAGGGCGACGTCGAGCTCTATCGCCAGCTTTGCGCCGTCGGCAATGAGGCGCACCGTGCCGCCCTCACGCCCGATGCGGGCCTGTGGGAATATCGCGAGCGCGAGGAGGTCCACACGTTCTCCGCCGCCATGTGCTGGGCGGCCCTGCACCGGCTCGGCATGATCGCGCGCCGTGTCGGCCTCGGTGGCGAATCGCGCGAATGGCTCGCCAAGGCTGGCGTGCTGCGTCAGGAAATCCTCCAGCGCGCCACCACCTCGGAAGGCTGGCTGTCGGGCGTGCTCGACCGCGACATGGCCGACGCCTCCAGCCTGGTGTTGCCGGAGATCGGCCTCCTGCGCTCCGACGATCCGCGCTTCCACGCGACACTCGACATGGTTTCGAAGAAGCTGATGAAGAATGGCTTTGTCATGCGTTACATCGAGGCCGACGATTTCGGCGCGCCGTCCAACGCCTTCCTGCTCTGCACCTTCTGGTACATCGATGCGCTGGCCAGCGTCGGCCGCCGCGAGGAAGCGCTCGAACTCTTCAACAACCTGCTGGCGCGGCGAAATCATGTCGGCCTGCTGTCGGAAGACCTCGATCCGCGCACCGGCGAGCTGTGGGGCAACTTCCCGCAGACCTACAGCCAGGTCGGGCTGATCCTGTCGGCCATGCGCCTGTCGCGGAGCTGGGAGGAGGGGCTGTGGCACGCCTCGTAATCGTCTCCAACCGGGTGCCCATCCCGAAGGCGCGCGGCATGTCGGCCGGCGGCCTCGCCGTCGCGCTGCACGACATCCTGACACCGGGTGCGATGTGGTTCGGGTGGAGCGGCCGTCTCGCCGCCGAGCCCTCGACGCCCGCCATCGTCGAGGCGCGCGGCGTCACCTACGCCACGGTCGACCTGACGCCCGACGCCTATCGCGGCTTTTACGTCGGCTTTTCGAATGGGGCGCTGTGGCCGCTGCTGCACTTCCGTCTGGGCCTGATGCATTTCCGTCGCGAGGATTACGAGGGCTATCTATCGGTCAACCGGTCCTTCGCGTCGTCGCTGGCGCCTCTGCTGCAAGGTGACGACACGGTGTGGGCGCACGACTACCATCTCATTCCGTTCGCCCGCCTGCTGCGCAAGGAGGGTTTCGGCGGCCGGATCGGCTTCTTCCTGCACGTGCCCTTCGTGCCGCCGTCGATGCTCGAAGCCATGCCGGTGGCGCGCGAGCTGGTGGCCGATCTCTGCGCTTACGACATCGTCGGCTTCCAGACCGAGGAGCATGCGCGGGATTTCCGTGACTGCGCGCACCGCATGCTGGGCGCCACGGTCGAGGGCGAGTGGATACGTCTTGCCGGGCGCCGGGTGCGTGCCTTCGCCGATCCGATCGGCATCGACGCCCAGGGCTTCGCCCAGGACGCCGTCCGGGCCGAAGGCGACAAGGAGGTGCAGCGGGTTGCCGAAAGCCTATCCAAGCGCGCGCTCGCCATCGGCGTCGACCGGCTGGATTATTCCAAGGGCCTGCCGCATCGTTTCGAGGCCTTCGGCCGCCTGATCGAGAAGCATCCCGAGCACAAGCGCAAGATCCATTTCCTGCAGATCTGCCCGCGCTCGCGTGAGGAGGTCGACGAGTACCGCCGGCTGCGCACCGAACTCGACCGGCTGGCGGGACGTATCAACGGCCGTTTCTCGGAGTTCGACTGGACGCCATTGCGCTATTCGACGCGCGGTGCGCCGCGCTCGACCCTGGCGGGGCTCTATCGCCTCGGCCGGATCGGTGTGGTGACGCCGCTGCGCGACGGCATGAACCTGGTCGCCAAGGAGTTCGTGGCCGCGCAGTCGGACGACGATCCCGGCGTGCTGGTCCTGTCGCAGTTCGCCGGCGCCGCCCAGGACCTCACCGAGGCCCTGATCGTCAATCCGTTCGATCCCGACGCCATCGCCGACGCCATGCACGTGGCATTGACGATGCCGCTGTCGGAACGCCGGGAGCGCCAGAGCGTGCTGAAGGAGAAGGTGATGCGCACGACGGCCGAGGCCTATTGCCGGCGCTTCATCGAAGCCCTCGAAGCGCCCATGGTCGCACGCGCGGCTTAATCGCTTCCGAACACCAGCCTCGTGCCGAGGCGGACAGCCACGGCGAAGTATAGTAGGTATCCCTGCCTGCCTGACTACACAGGATCGACAAATCGGATCGGATTTGCGGCACCTTTTTTCCGGAAGATATCGGGGACACGGCGCCCAAAATACTTCTCTCGAGCTTCCGTCTCTGCGACGTGTCCAACGAATCCCCATCGCCCTGACATGTCCTCCGTCAGCCATTGGAAATTCTGTTTGGTCGCCGGAATCCATGGTCCTTCCGGTCGGAAGACTTCTATGATGATTCCTCTACGCTGCGCTAGCACCAGCCGCCGCGTGTTCGCCTTATGAGGATCGATTCGCCATACGCCTCGCACTGCGTCGTAGATGCTCCGGCTTTCATCTCCGAAGCTCTTCCCTACCGATATGAGTATGAGTGGCTCGCAGGCCACGAACTGTTCAGCCGTATACTCGGCGATGATTTGCTCGACGTGTCGGACCCCATAATCCCCAGAGCCATGTCCGCCGACTATGTTGGTCAGACCCGGATAGGCATCAATCAGGGCTGCTTCGATCTGGAAAGCGATCTCCTCCGTCTCGATCTTGTGCCGATGAATAACATGTCCGACATCGAGACCGGCGCTCAAAATCTCTTTTACACGCTGGCTTTTCAGGTCTGCCGCATCCTCGTCCGATGTTCCAGATAGGTTATTGAGCGCATGCTGAAATACTCGGTTACTTCTGCCCTTGCCTACGTAGAAGGTCTCACCGTTCCTTGGGTCGATCAGTCGATAGACATACCAACTAAGTTGATCAGCAACACCCGCCGGGAATGACGTATGCTTCATTGCAGAGCTCCCTGATTTTGCATCGCTCTACCGAGTCACTTTAGCGTCGTCTCATGGCACAAGCAGCCAGCTCGTTCTGAACTAGCGAGTTTAGGAGCCTCTGCCTCTTTAGGTGTCGGATGCCATAGATAGAACCTCTTGGGCGCCGATGGGTTAGATCACTCAACTCTAACCACTCATCTTCTGACTTCTGCAGCAGCCCGTTCTAGGAAACCAGACCGAACGCCGCGGGATAGACGACCAGCCCGTCCTCGCCGTCGAGGGCGCCGGGCACGAGTTCCAGCGCCATGAAGGAGTCGCCCTCGAAGGGCGCATCGAGGCCGCTCGCCAGCTCGGCCGAAAAGCCGAAGCGCGGATAGAATTCGGGATGGCCGAGGACCACGACGGCCTGCCATTCCCGGCGTCGTGCCAGCTCGAGTCCGGTTTCGACGAGGGCGCTGCCGATGCCCGAGCGCTGGCGTCCCGGATGGACGCACATCGGCGCGAGCGACAGCGTCGGCACGGCGTCGTCGTCGACCATCGTCGTCAGCGCGCTGAACAGGATGTGGCCGACGATGGCGCCATCCTCGACCGCCACCAGCTCGACGGCATCGATGAACGCCTCGCGCAGCTCGTCGATCAGTCTGCCCTCGAACGGGCCGCCGAAGACCAGATCGTTGAGGTGGCGGATCGCCTCGTCATCCGCCGGTTCGCGCTCGCGGATCACCACATCGTGGCCGCTGCCCGGCCCGGCCATTCACGATCGTAGGTTTCGCCGCCGACCCGTTCGCCGCTCAGCGCGGCCAGGATCTGGCCGGCGGTCGGCAACGACTTCGGATCGACATGCCGCTCTGGATTCCACAGCTCGGAGCGAACCAGCGCGCGGGCGCACTGGAAATAGACGGCGTCGACCTCGATCACGGTCACCGAGCGCGGCGCCTTCTCCTCGACGGCGAACGATTCCAGAAGGTCGGCGGCGATGCTGAGATGGGCGCGGCCGTTGACCCGCAGCGTATTGCCCACGCCCGGGATCATGAACAGCAGCGCCACCCTCGGATCGCGCACGATGTTGCGCAGCGAATCGATGCGGTTGTTGCCGCGCCGGTCGGGCAGCATCAGTGTCTTCTCGTCGTGCACCCGCACGAAGCCCGCTCTGTCGCCGCGCGGCGAGCAGTCGAGCCCTTCGGGACCGGAGGTCGCCAGCGCCGCATAGGGCGACGCCTCGATATAGGCGCGGTAGTGCGGCGTGATCCAGTTCACTTCCTTGACCGTCGCCGCTTCCACCGGCCGGCCGTAGAGCGCCTCCAGATCGGCCTCGGTTCTGAGGATGTTGGACATGGTGCTAGGCCCACTGCGCGGGAGAAGTGCCGAGCGGTTCGGCGGGGCGGGCATAATAGGCCGGTGTCTTGTCGAGCTGCACCACCGGCTTCAGGTGGCGCAGGCGGCCCAGCGGGCCGACGCTTTCGGTGAGGAGCGGCAGCAGCGCGGCCTCGGGCAGTTCGGCGGCGCCCTTGCTGGCGTCGACGGTACCGAGGCTGGCCAGCCAGTGCGCGACCTGGACCAGCGACACGCGCACCTGCCACGAGCCACCCTGCTCGACCCGGCGGGCCAGCGCTACGAGGGCGCCCAGCGCGCCGAGATAACCCGCGATGTAGTCGAGCGCCTGGACCGGCAGGTTGCGCGGCTTGTCCAGCGAGCCTTGGGTGGCGGCAAGGCCGGTCACGTTCTGCACGATCGAATCGAAGCCGCGCCGCGACGACCACGGGCCTTGATGGCCGTAGGCGCACAGGCTGACGCAGACGATGCCGGGCCGCAGCGCCGCCACCTGCTCGGGCGAGAAGCCGCGCGCCGCCAGGGTGCCGGGGCGATAGCCCTGGGTGAAGATGTCGGCCTCCTTCAGGAGCGCCTTCATCGTCTCGACGCCGGCGGCCTCGCGCAGGTCGATCCAGGCGCAGCGCTTGCCGTGCCCGGTGTCCATCAGCAGTTCGGCCTGGTAGGGCAGGTGGGGCGCCGCGACGTGCAGCACGTCGGCGCCGTTCTCCGCCAGCACACGGCCGCTCGTGGGACCCGCCAGCACCCGCGTGAGGTCGAAGGCACGCACGCCCGAGAGCGGGCGTTCGCCCTTGGGCAGGGGCTCGGCCGGCGCGTCGCCGATCTTCACGATGTCGATCAGCGGCAGCTGCGCGACCGCGATGCCGTGCGGATGGGCGTTCCATTCGTCGCGGCTGCGCGTCAGGCCGCCGACGCAGCCGCCGTCGGCAATCGCTTGCTCGATGGCCAGCCCGTCCCACCGGGCGACGGCGGCGGCCAGCGCTTCGCGCGTGTCACCTTCGGCGCCGGCGATGCGCAGCGCGCCGGCGCGATGGTGCGGATGGTTGGTGTGGATGAACATGTGCCGGCCATCACGCGTCGGATAGTGGCCGGACAGCGGATCCCAGGACACCGGCCGCTCGCCGTTGCGCAGGACATAGGTGTTCGAGCGCAGCGAGGCCGTGGCGGCGGCGAGGTCGACCGAGACCGACTGGGGCGTGCCGGTCTTCAGCCGCCACAGGTCGGAGACGGCGAGCCCTACGGCGCCCAGCGCTGCGGCGCCGGCCGCGCCGACGCGCCACGGCGTCTGGAATACCGGATCGTCGCTCCCCGCGATCGCGAGCCGGTCGTCGGCGCGCCTGGCGCGATCGAGCTGGCCCAGGATCGAATAGGCCAGGTCGGTGTTCACTTGCCGCCCGCCATGATCTTGGTCAGCAGGGCCATGAACTCGTTGGGGCAGGTGATGTGCGGGTTGTGGCTGCTGTCCAGCTCGTGACAGGTCCAGCCGGCTTCGCTGCGGGCCCGGTCGGCGAACTGGCGGAACGGGTCGCCCGGGCCGTTGCGTGTCGCATAGATGTAATCGCGGGGCGGCAGCGGCTCCTTGGACTGGAGCTTGATCCGCTGCTCGAAGGTCTTGAGGGGCTGCGGCCGGCGACGCGGGCTGGCCCAGGCCACGTCCTCGGGGGCGGTATCCGGCGGCATCGGGTTGACCGGCATCTTCCAGCCGTCCCCGTCCTTTTCGGCGCCCTTGCGCATGTTGCCCTCGGCCTTCGGTCCGACCAGGTCGAACAGGCTCTGGCCGTCCCTGGGCGCAAAGGCGTCGATGTACACGATGCGTGCAAGGCGGCTGCCGACCTTGTCGGCGACGCCGGTGGCGACCATGCCGCCGTAGGAATGGCCCAGCAGAACCACGTCGTTCAGGTCCTCGAACTCGATCTCGGAGACGATGTCCCGAACGTGGGTCGAGAGATCGACGTCGGGAGAGGCGAGATGGGCGCGGGCGCCGAGGCCGGTATAGGTCGGCGAGAAGAACTGGTGGCCGGCGTCACGCAACAGCGGACGCATCTTCTTCCACGCCCAGGCCGCCGACCAGGCGCCATGCGCCAGAACAATATTTGCCATGTCCGTTCCTCCCGCTGGCGAGACAACTTTTTCGATGCTACTACGACTTACTCTCAATGAGCATCGAACCAACAATACCACTTGGCACCGCCCGCGTGGGCTTTCGTGGCCGCATACATGCCATCGCCGCGGGACGCGTCGCCGCAGGCATGCCGGCGCCCGAACTCGAGCGGCGGCTGATCGAGCTGGGCTTCGTCGAGGGCGCCGACGTCGAAATCCTGCATCAGGGCCTGTTCGGCGGCGATCCCATTGCCGTGCGCGTCGCCAACACCACCATCGGGCTGCGCCGCCGCGAGGCGATGGCCATTCTCGTCAGCGTCGGAGCCTAGCCGTGAGCGCCACCGCACCCGCCGTCGCTCCCTCCGCTCCCTCCGTTGCCTCTTCCGCCGTCGCCCCCGTTGTTGCCTCTGTCGTCGCGCTGGTCGGCAATCCGAATTGCGGCAAGACGGCGCTGTTCAATGCGCTGACCGGCAGTCGCCAGAAGGTCGCCAACTATCCCGGCGTCACCGTCGAGAAGAAGGTGGGGCCGCTGACGACGCCCGCCGGCCGCACGGTGCGCGTCGTCGACCTGCCCGGCACCTATTCGCTGCGCGCCCGCTCGCCCGACGAGGAGGTGACGCGCGACATCGTCCTGGGACGCACCCGGAGCGACGTGATTCCCGACCTGATCGTCTGTGTGGCCGACGCCTCCAACCTGCGGCTGGTGCTCCGCCTCGTGCTCGAGCTGAAGCAGGTCGGGCGGCCGGTCATGCTGTCGCTCAACATGATGGACATCGCGCGCAAGCGCGGCATCGAGATCGATACCGAAAAGCTCGCCCGGGAACTCGGCGTACCCGTGGTGTCCTCGGTCGCGGTGCGCCGCGGCGGCACCGACGCGCTGCTGGCCGAGATCGACCGGCGCCTTGCCGCCGCACAGGCCGCGACCGGCACGGTATGGACCACTCCCGATGCCACCGCCTTGCGGCGCGCCCAGAAAGAGGCCGACCGAATCCTGGCCTCCGTGGTGAAGGGACAAGGCAAGCCCGACGGCCTCACGACACGGGTCGACGCGGTGCTCCTGCATCCGGTGGCGGGACTGATCGTGCTGCTGGCCATCCTGTTCGTGATGTTCCAGGCGGTCTTCGCCTGGGCGCAGCCCGGGATGGATGCGATCGAGGCGGTCTTTCATTTCCTGGGTGCCCTCGTCGAGCGGCTGCCGTTGCCCGATCTCCTGAAGAGCTTCCTGAAGGACGGGCTGATCGGCGGCGTCGGCAGCGTGATCGTGTTCCTGCCGCAGATCGTGATCCTGTTCTTCTTCATCCTCCTGCTGGAGGACCTCGGCTACATGGCGCGCGCGGCCTTCCTGATGGATCGCATCATGGGCGGCGCCGGCCTGCACGGGCGCGCCTTCATCCCGCTTCTGTCGTCCTTCGCCTGCGCCATCCCGGGCGTCATGGCGACGCGCGTGATCGACGACAGGCGCGACCGCCTCACCACCATCCTGGTGGCGCCGCTGATGACCTGCTCGGCGCGCATCCCGGTCTACACGCTGATCATCGGGGCGTTCATTCCCGACCGCGAGGTCTGGGGCTTCGTCGGCCTGCAGGGGCTGGTGATGTTCGGCCTCTACACGGTGGGCATTGCCAGCGCGCTCGCCGTTTCGTTCGTGGTCAAGCGCATCATCTGGCGCGGCAAGTCCGGCGAGCCGTTCATGCTCGAACTGCCCGACTACAAGCTGCCGCAGGTCAAGAGCGTCGCCATCGGCCTGTGGATGCGCGCCACGATCTTCCTGAAGCGCGCGGGCACCATCATCCTGTCGATGATGGTCGTGATCTGGGTGCTGGCCTCGTTCCCGCAGCCCCCCGAGGGCGCGACCGAGCCGGCGATCAACTACAGTCTGGCCGCCCGGATCGGCACGGCGATCCAGCCGCTGACCGCGCCGCTGGGCTTCAACTGGCAGATCAACGTGGCGCTGATCCCCGGCATGGCGGCGCGCGAGGTCGCGGTCGGTTCGCTCGGCACGATCTACGCGATCAGCGGCGGCGAGGAGGCCACCGACAAGATTGCCGAGACCCTCGGTTCCCAATGGAGCCTGGCCACGGCGCTGGCCTTCCTCGCCTGGTACGTCTACGCGCCGCAGTGCGCACCGACCCTGGCCGTGATCCGCCGCGAAACCGGCGGCTGGCGATGGCTGTGGGTGACGTTCTTCTACATGCTGACGCTGGCCTCCGTGGCGGCCTTCCTCACCTATCGGATCGCCGTCGCATTCGGCGGCGGATGACGATGGCGACGGGCCCGAAGCCGCAGCGGCGCACGTTCCGCTACTGGCTGCAGCAGGTTCATCTCTGGATCTGACTGATCCTGCTGCTGCCGCTGGTCATGATGGGCATCACCGGCGCGGTGCTGGTCTATGCCCACGATATCGAGCACCTGCTGGGCCACGGCGAGCCCGAGGTGAAGACGGGAGGCGAGTGGCAGTCGGCGGGCCGGCTGATCGAGGCGGCGAAGGCGGCGAACAGCGAGCCCGGCCGCATCCCGATCGCAGTAAGCTGGCCCACCGAGGTCGGCGAGCCCGCTGCAGTGCGCCTGTCGCGCCCTGGCATGGCGACCGAGCGGTCGCAGTTCCGGGGCGGCCAGCAGGGTCAACAAGGGGGCAGCGCAGCGCCGCAACCCGGCACGCCGGCCCAGGGCCGCGTGCCGACGCAAAGCCCGTTTGCCGGCAGCCTGCAGATCCTGATCGATCCGGTGTCGTTGCAGGTCCTCGAGACCCAGCAGGCGATGACGGGCTGGGTGCGCTTCTTCCACGACCTGCACGGCCATGTCTTCATCCCGGGCGGTCTGGGCCGTGAAATCGTGGGCTGGCTGGGCGTGGCGATGCTCGTGCTGGGCTGCTCCGGTCTCTATCTCTGGTGGCCCAGGCCCGGCCAGTGGAAGGCGGCGTTCACGGTCCGCCGCAAGGCCAAGGGCCTGCGCCTGAACCGCGAGCTGCATGGCGCGGTCGGCATCTGGTCGCTGCTGCTCTTCATGCTGGTGAACTTCACCGCCGTCTATCTCGCCTTCCCGCAGCAGCTCTCGGCCGCGGTCAATCTCGTGTCGCCCGGCCGCGACATGCGCGCGGCGATATTCCAGGCCAGGGTCGAGCCGGTGCGCGGCGCGACCGCAATGGCCGTCGACGAGGCGGTCGAGCTTGCGCTGTCGCGCGTTCCCGGCACGCGTTTCCTGAATGCCTTCCTGTCGGTCCGGCCCGACCAGGCGATGCGCGTCGGTCTGGTGCGGCCCGGCCATGAGGAGGGCGCGCCAGTCGTCACGGTAATCGTCGATCCCTATCGCAGGACCGTGGTCGACGTGTTCGATCCGCAGACCATGTCGGCTGGCGAGAAGGCCATCACCTGGCAGCGCGCGCTGCACTATGGAATCGGGCTGGGCGGCGTCTACAAGTTCCTGGTCTTCGTGTCGGGCGTGATCGTCCCGATCTTCGTCGTCACCGGCTTCCTGATGTGGTGGATCAAGCGCCGCAACCGCCGCGCTGGCGAGCGGGCGAAGCAGGCCATTCCTGCGCGGCGCCGGCCAGGCCGCCGATTAGACCGGCTTCCGGCCGGGCTCACCACGACGGCAGCGGCCCCTTGAAGATGAAGAAGGCGCCGCCGCAGATCATCGCGAAGCCCACGAGATGGTTCGAGGTGATGCGCTCGCCGAGATAGAGCACCGAGAAGGCGGCGAACACGGTGAGCGTGATCACCTCCTGCATGGTCTTGAGTTCGGCCGCGGAATAGATCTCATGGCCGTACCGGTTGGCCGGAACGGCGAAACAATACTCGACGAAAGCGATGCCCCAGCTTGCCACCACCACCAGCCACAGCGGCTTGTCGGTGAACTTCAGGTGTCCGTACCAGGCGAACGTCATGAAGACGTTGGAGACCACGAGCAGGACGATGGGCGTGATGGTGGCGGGCAAGAAGGACATCGATCTGGCTACTCCGGTTTGATCTTCAGCTTCTGGATGAGCGGGACGACCATCTTGTCCTCGGCGTCGAACATGGCCGCGGTTTCCTGCGGCGTGGTCGGATAGGCCTCGGCCGTGAGGTCGGCGAAACGCTTGACGACGGCGGGGTCCTTGAGGACCTTGACCATCGCCTCGTTGATCTTCGCCACCACGTCTGGCGGCATCTTGGCCGGACCGAACAGGCCGGTGAAGGTCGCGAAGGTGAAGTTCTCGAGACCCTTCACGCCGCTCTCCTTCATGGTCGGCACGTCGGGAAGCTGCGGCACGCGCTTGTCGGACGACACAGCGATGGCGCGCAGCTTGCCCGCCTTGATGTTGCCGATGGCGGCATTGAGCTGGTCGACCTGGGCCGGCACCTGGCCCGCCATCACGTCGATCATGGCGGCGCCCGATCCCTTGTAGTGGACCAGCGTGTACTTGGCGCCGGTGGCATCGCCGATCAGCTCGATCGCCAGGTGGTTGGTGGTGCCGATGCCGGAATCGGCCACCGCGAACTTGCCGTCCTTACCCAACGCGATGAAGTCGGCCAGGGTCTTGATCGGCGAGTCGGGCGGCACGACGAGGACCGCCGGCACGCGCTGGATATGGGTGATCGGGGTGAACGCCGTGCGCCAGTCATAGGGCGCGTTGCCGTAGATGGCGGGCACCGAGACCAGCGAGTTGGCCGAGACCAGCAGGCTGGTGCCGTCGGGCGCGGCGCGGGCGACGATGTCGCTGCCGATCATGCCGCTGGCGCCGGCCTTGTTCTCGACCAGCACGGTGGTGCCCAGCACTTCGCGCAGCTTGTCGGCGATGATGCGCGCCGTGACGTCGATGTTCCCGCCCGGCGCATAGGGCGCCATGATCTTGATGGGCTTGTCGAAGGTCTGGGCCAGGGCCGATCCCGACCCGAGAGCGAGGCCGAAAAGGGCCCCGAGAACCGCTATCAGACGCATGAGCTTCCTCCTGTTTATGGTTGGGAGGAGCCTAGAAGAACGTCCATGGCAGCGCAAAGCCCCGCAGCCTGCGCTGCCCGCGTGGCGACTTGTCAGAGCGCCGGCGGCCGGTGCTGCGCCCACGGCCGTGCCGCTTCGAGCAGCGCGCCCATCCGCAGCACGTCGGTCTCGGCGCCCCACTTGCCCACGACCTGCACCGAGGTCGGCAGGCCGTCCGTGCCGAAGCCCGACGGATAGGCGCAGGCAGGATGGCCGGTCAGGTTGAACGGGTACTGATAGGAGGTCCAGCCCTGGCGGGTGATGCCGCACTTCACGCCGTCGATCACGACCTCGTCGTTGGCCGCGTCGTGCGTCACGTCGAGCGCGGTGCGCGCGTTGGTCGGCATCACCAGGAAGTCGTAACGCTCGAGCAGCGACTGGATCTTGCGGAACAGCGTGGTGCGCGCGAACTGCGCGTTGCGGAAATCGGCCAGGGTGAACCTGGCGCCGCGCTCCATGAAGGCCAGGGTCACCGGGTCCATCTGGTTCTGCCACTTCGGCAGGTACTGCGCGCAGAACACGGCGAAGTTGGCCTGGTAGAGGACGCGGCCCTCATATTCGATCCAGTCGATCTTGTCGGTCACTTCCTCGACCTCGGCGCCCATCGTCTCCCAGGCGGCGAGCGCGGCGCGCGTGTTGGCGCGCACGTCGGCGGCGACCCGTGGATTGGCGGTGAGTTCGATATAGCCGATGCGCACGGCGGCGAGGTCGGCGCCCGCCAGCTTGGGTGACAGCGGCTTCTGCGACGGACCGCTCAGGGTCCACGGATCCTTGTCGCTGGGCCCGACCAGCACCGAATGCATGATCGCGGCGTCGGTGACGGAGCGCGCCAGCGGGCCGGCATAGATGTTGTTGCCATAGGCATCGCGCGTCGTGTCGTAGGGCACGGCGCCCAGGGTCGGCTTGAGGCCGACCAGCCCCGAGCAGGAGGCGGGACCGCGCACCGAGCCCGCACCGTCGGTGCCGAGCGACAGCGGCCCGAGGCCGGCAGCCACCGCGGCGGCACCGCCGCCGCTCGAACCGCCCGGCGTGCGTTCGAGGTTCCACGGGTTGCGCGTGACGCCGAACGGGCCGTCGGTCAGGCCCTTCACGCCGAACTCCGGGGTGGTCGCCTTGGCGATGATGATGGCGCCGGCGGCGCGCAGGCGCTGCACCAGCAGATCGTCGGCCGCCGCCGGTCCGTTGCCCTCGAAGATTGCCGAGCCGTGGCGCGTCGGTACGCCCTCGACGTCGACCAGGTCCTTCACGCTGATCGGAATACCGTGCAGCGGCCCCAGTTTTTCACCCCGTGTGACGGCTTCCTCGGCCGTCTTCGCGTCGCGCCTTGCCTGGTCGGCCATGACTTCGCGGAAGCAGTTGATCCTGGGGTTAGCCCGCTCGGTGGCCTTCAGGACCGCGTCGACATATTCGACGGGCGAAAGTTTCCTGGTGCGGATGAGGGCGGCGGCCTGCACGGCGGGAGTGAAGAGAAGATCTGTGTCGGTCATGGCGCGCACATTAGCCCATCCTCGACACGGTCTGCACGCTGCGCTACGCCCGCAGCCGATGTTCTCGCTCCCCGTCCTGGCGGCACTCGCGGTCGTGGCCGTCGTGACCTCGTTCGTCTCCGGCATCTTCGGCATGGCGGGCGGGATGCTGCTGATCGGCTTCCTGCTGGTCTTCCTGCCGGTGCCGGTGGCCATGGTGTTCCATGGCGTCATCCAGATCGCGGCCAATAGCTGGCGCGCCTGGCTGTGGCGCCATCACGTGAACTGGAACGTCGTGCTGCAGTTCGGCGCCGGCGCCACCTCCTCGCTGGTCGTCTTCTCCTTCTTCGACTTCGTGCCCGACAAGGCGCTGGTGCTGATGGCGGTCGGGGCGACGCCGTTCATCGCGCTTGCGGTGCCGCAGCGCATCGCGCCCAACATCGAGCGTGGCGGCCAGGCGTTTCTGGCGGGCGCCATCGGCGGCGCCATCCAGCTCGTCTCGGGCGTGACCGGGCCGCTGCTCGACATCTTCTATGTCCGCACCGGCATGACACGGCAGGTCAACGTCGCCACCAAGGCGGCCGCGCAGGTGCTGGGTCACCTGACCAAGGTGATTTATTTCGCGATGGTGATCGAAGGCCCGGCCGGCCGCGATCCGGAGCAGTGGCTGGTGATGGGATATGCGGCCTGTTTCGCGATCCTCGGCACGACCTTGTCGCGCAGCTTCCTCGACCGCATGTCGGACAAGCAATTCTATCATTGGACGCGCCGCGTGATCCTGGCGCTGGGCGCGGTCTACATTGCGCAGGGACTCTGGCTGATGGTGACGCGATGGGCGATGTGAAGGATCAGGTCCGGGCGCTGCTCGACCGGCTGCCGGACGACTGCACCTTTGCCGACGTGCAGCGCGGCATCGCGGTCATGATGTGGCCCAAGCGCGCGGACGGCAGCCTCGAGCCGCCCAAGCGCCTGGACCCGGAGGAAGTGAAGCGCCGCCTGCGCGAGTGGATGAAATCGGAGAGCGAGAAATGAAGGACCGTGTTTCGATCGACCTCAAGGACGGCGTCGCCGACGTCCGCCTGATCCGCGCCGACAAGATGAACGCGCTCGATCCGGCGATGTTCGAGGGCATCCTCGAGGCGGGCGCGAAGCTCGCCACCATGCCGGGGCTGCGCTGCGTGGTGCTGTCGGGCGAGGGCAAGGCCTTCTGCGCCGGCCTCGACATGGGCAGCTTTGCCGCCATGAAGGCGGCCGAAGACCAGGGGGGCGACGCGGTGCCCGGCGTGCGGGACCTCACCAAACGTACCCACGGCATCGCCAACCGGCCGCAGCAATGCGCCTGGCTGTGGCGCGAGCTGCCGGTGCCGGTGATCGCGGCCGTCCACGGCGTGGCGTTCGGTGGCGGCTTCCAGATCGCGCTGGGACCGGACATCCGCTACGCCACCGCCGACGCGCGCTTCTCGGTGATGGAGATCAAGTGGGGCCTCGTGCCCGATCTGGCCGGCACGCAGCTCATGCGCCATCTCGCCCGCGAGGACGTGGTGCGCGAGCTCACTTATACGGGCCGCATCTTCGATGGCGTCGAGGCCCGCGAGATGGGTTTCGTGACGAGGGTGGTCGATGATCCGCGCGCGGCGGCACTGGAGACGGCGAAGGAGATCGCGTCCAAGAGCCCCGACGCGATGCGCGCCAACAAGCGGCTGCTCAATGCCGCCGTCGCGACCGATGCCGCCTCGGGTCTGATGATGGAATCGGTCGAGCAGCAGAAGCTGATCGGCTCGCCCAATCAGCTCGAAGCCATCCTGTCCAACCTGCAGAAGCGCGCCGCCAACTACAGGGATTGATCGAGCAGTTTCACCCACACCACCTCATCCTGAGGAGGCGCGCGCAGCGTGCCGTCTCGAAGGATGGGCAACAGGCGTGGTGCTCGTGCCCACCCTTCGAGACGCGCTCCTGCGGAGCGCTCCTCAGGGTGAGGTCATTCTTGAAGCTAGGATGCGGGGCGTTACCGCCCCTTGAACACCGGCTTGCGCTTTTCGACGAAGGACGCCACCGCTTCCTTGTGATCGGCGGTGCGCGACGACTGGACCAGACGTTCGGCCTCGCGATAGTGCGCGACCGAGTAGTCGATGTGCAGCGCGTCGTCGAGATTGTCCTTCATGTGGCGCAGCGCGACCCTCGGGCCCTCGGCCAGCGACTTCGCGAAGGCGAAGGCCTCGTCGTGCAGCTTCGCATCGTCGACCACGCGGTTCACCAGGCCGATCTGCTCGCAGCGCTCGGCGCCGACCTTCTCGGAGGTGAACATCAGCTCGCGTGCCCGCATCGGGCCCACGGTGCGGGTCAGCAGCCAGGAGATGCCGTAGTCGCCGGACAGGCCGATCTTGGCGTAGCCGGTGGTGCAGAAGGCTGACTTCGCGGCGATGCGGATGTCGCACGCCAGCGCGATGGCGAGGCCCGCGCCGGCCGCGGCGCCCGGCAGCGCGGCGATGGTGGGCTTGCGCACGGCGACCAGCGCGCCGGTGAGATGCGTCTGGCGCCAGCGCAGGTCGGCCAGCCGCTCTTCGTAGCTCATCTGGCCGCGCGGGCCGCGGCCGCCCATGCCCTTGACGTCGCCGCCACTGCAGAAGGCGGTGCCGGCGCCGGTGATCAGCAGCGCGCCCACGCCGTCGTCGTCGCCGCGCGCCTTGATCTGGTTGCGCAACGCCTCGGTGAGGTCGGGCGACATCGCATTGCGCGCCTCGGGGCGGTTCAGCGTGATCAGCGCGACGCCGTCGCGGACGCTGCACAAGAGTTCGGTTGTGCCGGTATCCATTTCCATGGGACGTTCTCCTTGCCATGACATTCCCGATCACCGAACACACCGTCAAGACCGCCCGGCACACGACGGGCCATCTCGCCTGCGGAGCGAAAGACGCGCCGCTGCTGATCTTCGTCCATGGCTGGCCCGAGCTGTCGCTGTCGTGGCGGCACCAGCTCCCGGCGTTCGCGGCCCTGGGCTTCCGCTGCATCGCGCCCGACATGCGCGGCTACGGCCGCTCCAGCACCTACCCGCGGCACGAGGATTTCGCGCAGGAAGAGATCGTGGCCGACATGGTCGAACTGCTGGCGTCGCTCGGCCGCGACAAGGCCGTATGGATCGGCCACGACTGGGGCAGCCCCGTCGTGTGGAACATGGCGGCGCACCATCCGGACAGAGTGTTGGGCGTGGCCAGCCTGTGCGTGCCCTATCTCCCGACCGGCTTCACGCTCGACACCGTCGTGCCGCTGGTCGATCGCGCGCTCTATCCCGAGGCGCAGTTCCCGGCCGGCCAATGGGACTACCAGTTCTTCTACGAGGAGAGCTTCGCCAAGGCCTGCGCGGGCTTCGACGCCAATCCGCGCAACCTGGTGAAGGCGCTGTTCCGCAAGGGTGACCCGGCGCGTGTCGGCAAGCCGGCGCCGACTTCCATGGTGCGCAAGGCCGGCGGCTGGTTCGGCGGCGGCGCCTGCCCCGACGTGCCGCGCGATCCCGATGTGCTGACCGAGCAGGACATGGAGGCCTATGCCGCCGCGCTGACGAAGAACGGATTCTTCGGCCCCGACTCCTGGTACATGAACCACGAGGCCAACGGCGCCTATGCCAGGCGTGCGCCGAACGACGGCAGGCTCGCGATGCCGGTCCTGTTCCTGCACGGCGCCTACGACACGACCTGCGAGACGATGACGTCGAAGCTCGCTGAGCCGATGCGCCGCCACTGCGCCGATCTCACCGAGGTCGTGGTGCCGTCGGGCCACTGGATGGCGCAGGAACAACCGGTCGCCGTGAACGCGGCATTGGCCAGGTGGCTGGCCGCCAGGCTGCCCGGTTACTGGAACGTGTAAGCAGCAATGGATCGCTTGCGGTTCCTGCCGGCACTGGCCGCCCTGGCCTTGACGTTCGGCATCACCGCAGCGCCGGCCCTGACGCCGATCTCGCCCGAACAGTTGTTGTGCGACGCGAACACCATTTTCGTGGGGGGCGCGATCGAGGCTGCGCCTGCGCGACGTCGGCCGGATGCGCAGGACGCCAACGGTGTCGACCTCACCGTCGTGGTGCGCCGCGTGATCGGGCGGAAGGAATTGTCGGGAGGGCCTACGCCGATTCTCGCGCCGGGCGACAGTATCAGGGCTTATGCCCGGGCGTCGGTCGCGCCATATCCCGCGGTGGGCCGGTTCGACGACACGGCCGGATTGGCGTTCGTCGGTCCCTACGACAGTCTCGTTCCCGAGGCCGACCTCGTGCGGGCCTACATGGCGGAGGAATTCATCTACGCCGCTCATCTGGCGCCGGGCGTGCGGTCGTTCGTGAGGACCTGGCCTCTGGGCCAGGAAGACTGGGCCCGGAAGGCGATGGCGTCCTATGCAAAGAGGGGACAGCCCTGTTCGTTTCCGCCTCAACAGGCCCGTTGAATAAGTCGCAGGCCTCGCGAATAAACGAAACAAACGAAACAAACGAAACAAACGAAGCCGGAGTCGCAGCTCCTGAATCATGTGTCGTGGCGACCGTCGACGGATCAATGTTGCTCGCCGGTACTTCTGAAGAACCTATTTCAACAGCCTGCTATCTACCGCTCGCCCACCCGCGAAGGGACGAGCGAGCGGCTGGACCGAAGCAGACTGGCTGTGATTCTGCTGGACCAATGTCAGGTCGCGGCCTTTGCCCTCAACGTCGCCAGTCGTTCGAGGCTTTCCTTCGGCCAGAGTTGCGCGCGGTCGTAATACTCCTCCGTGGCCGGAACGCCGGAAGGTAATGCGACCCAGGGCTGCTTGCTCATGGTGAAGATGTGGATGTCGGGCGGCAGCCGGTCGGGTTCGTCGAGCGTGCCGACCCGCACGAAACGCACGGTCGGACCCGCGCCGGAATAGTTGCTCCACACCGCGATGCGGCACTTCGGGCAGCGCGCGATCTTCTGGCCCTTGCCGCTCTGCGTCGGCGTGTCGATCACCTCGACGTCGCCGCCCAGCCTCTCGACCCTGTCGGCCTCGATCATCGCGTTCATCGCGAACGCCGTCCCTGAATCGCGCTGGCACCAGCGGCAATGGCAGCAATGCACGAACAGCGGCTTCGAAGTCAGCCTGTAGCGAACATGTCGGCAGGTGCAGCCGCCTTCGTACGTCTCCGTCTGACTGGTCATCGCCTTCGTCTCCCGGTTAAGGTCCGCGCCTGAAATCATCTGGGGGGAGAGTAGACATGGCCGGACGGCTGCAAGGCAAGGTGGCGGTGGTGACGGGTGCGGCGCCGCGTGGCGAGGGTGTCGGCAACGGCATGGCGACGGCGCTGCTGTTTGCCAAGGAAGGTGCCAAGGTCGTGCTGGTCAATCGCAGTGCCGAGCGTGCCGAGAAACTCGCCGGGCAGATCAAAGGCGAGGGCGGCGAGGCCTCGGTGTTCGCGGCCGACGTTGCGAAGGCCGACGAGGCAGAGGCGATGGCCGACTTCGCGATGAAGAAATACGGCCGTCTCGACATCCTGCACAACAATGTCGGCGTCGGCGGTCCGGGCACGCCCGAGACGGTGACGCTCGAGACCTGGAACAAGGTCCTCGAAGCCAACCTCACGACGACGATGCTCTGCACCAAGTCGTGCCTGCCGCGCATGAAGGAAGGCGGCAGTGGCTCGATCATCATGGTGTCGTCGATCGCCGGCGCGCTGGGCCTGATGGGCAGCGCCGGCGCGGTGGCCTATGCAACGGCCAAGGCGGGGCTTCATGGCTTCACCCTGTCGGTCGCGGCCGACTACGCGACGCAGAACATCCGCGCCAATTGCATCATCGTGGGTTCGGTGCACACGCCGATGGTGGCGCATCTCGGCGACGAAGCGCGTGACCGGCGCAAGAAGATGGTGCCGATGCAGGTCGAGGGTACGGCCTGGGACATCGCCCACGGCGCGGTCTATCTCGCTTCCGACGAGTCGCGCTGGGTGACCGGCGTGATGCTGCCGATCGACGGCGGCCTGGTCGCGCTGCGAGCCTGGCCGCGATGATCCAGCGGCCGATCGCGCTGCTGGCCCTGGGCGTCGCGATGCAGGCATGGCCGGTCGCGGGCTTCGCGCAGAGCCAGATGGACCTCAACCAGCAGGCGGGCGCGGCGTTGCAGGACGCCGACCGGCAGCTGAACAGCGTCTATACCAGACTGCGGACGCGGCTGTCGCCCGAGAGCCGGGCGCGCCTGCAGGCGGCCGAGGAAGCGTGGATCCGCTTCCGCGACCGGGAGTGTGTCTTCATCGGCGCGCCGACCGCCGGCGGCTCGATCCACGGCATGATCGTCGCCCAGTGCCAGGCGCGCCTCACCCTCGTGCGCGTGAGGGACCTCGAGACCCAGCTCAATTGCCAGGAAGGTGATCTCTCCTGCGTCAGGGAGTAGAGGCTTTTGGCTGAGATCACGACCAAGCCAACAACAATGACCTCGCCCTGAGGAGCACTCCGCAGGAGTGCGTCTCGAAGGGGGGGCACGAGCACCACGTTTGTTGCACATCCTTCGAGACGCGGCCTGCGGCCGCTCCTCAGGATGAGGTGGTCTCGTGGGAATTTGCAGCGAAAAGACTCTATCGGTCTGCGCGGCGTTCGTGGTGCCAGGTGTAGAGGCCCGAGGCCACGATCACGGCGGCGCCGGCCAGGGTCCAGTGGTCGGGGATGTCGCCGAACACGATCACACCCAGGATCGTGACGAAGACGAGCAAGGTGTAGCTGTAGGGCTGCACGGCGCCCGCCTCGGCATAGTCCAGTGCCTTGATCAGCGCGTAGTGGGCGAGCGCGCCCAGCGAGGCGATGGCGAACAGCAGCGCCCAGCCGGTCGCATCCGGCCAGACCCAGTGCCACGGTCCGATCAGCGTGGTCGCGCCAAACGCCACGAAGGCCGACCACACGAGGGTGGTCTCGGGCGTGTCGGTGCGCGAGCAGAGGCGGACCAGGATCTGGTAGCCGCCCCACAGGATGGCGCCCGCCAAGGGAAGGAGCAGCGCCCAGTCGAGCTCGCGAAAGCCCGGTCGCACGATCAGCAGCACGCCGACGAAGCCCGCGCCGACGGCCGCCCAGCGCGCCGGTCCGGCCCGCTCGCCGAGAAACAGAACGCCCAGCGCGATCACGATCAGCGGCGAGGTGGCGGCGACGGCATGGGTGTCGGCCAGCGGCAGGTAGCGGAAGGCCAGCACGAACACCGCGCTTTCGATCACCGCCAGCAGGGCGCGGCCGAACTGCAGCGCCGGCCGCGCCGAGCGCGCCGCGGCGCGCAGGCCGCCGCGGCGCACCACTGCCCAGGCAAACAGGCAGAAGACGGCGTAGCGCACCCACATCATCTGACCGACCGAATAGTCGGCCACCATCCACTTGGTGATGGTGTCCATGCTGGCGAAGCCCAGCATGGCGAGCATGGTGAAGACCGCGCCGCGCGAATTGTTGCTGCGGCCGCTGGCGGCCGCTGGCGGCGTCATTCCGCGGCGGCGACGCGCTGCGCCGGGGGCCGGAAGGCGGGGATCACGCGCTCGGCGAACAGCTTCAGGCTCTTCATCGTCTTCTCGCGTCCGTAGTAGGGCGGGTAGTGCAGCAGCAGCGAGGTCATGCCAGTGCGCGCCTGCATCTCGCGCAGGCGTGCGATCACCGTCTCGGCCGACCCGTGCAGCAGCGTGGTGTTCAGCAGCTCGTCGTAGCTGAGCTGGCCGCCCTTCTCGGACACCGAGCCGAGATAGCCCGCCGTGCCAGTGCCGCCGAAATGCGCGATGTGGCGGACGATCGCCTCCTCGGTCTCGGCGCGCGCCTGCGCATCGCTGTCGGCGATGTAGACCCAGCGGGCGATGTCGATCTGGCCGGCGGCGGGATTCCGGGCGCGCTCGGCGGGAGCCTTCGCTAGTTCGCGCTTGTAGAGCGCGGTCTGGGCCGCCAGCGTCTCGATGCCCGGCAGGGTCGACAGCATCAGGCCGAAGCCGTTGCGGCCGCAGTAGCCGATCGAGCGGTCGGTGCCGCCCGCCATGTAGAGCGGCGGCTGCGGCATCTGCACCGGCTGCGGCAGCATCTCGTAGGGCTCCGCGACGGTACCGCTGAGATACTTGCCCTTGTGATCGTAGCGATGGCGATGGAAGGCATCGAACATGAGCCCGACCGCCTCCTCGACCATGTCGCGACGGCCCTCGAAATCCTTGCCCAGCCCGACGAACTCGTAAGGGCGGTAGCCCGAGCCGATGCCCAGCATGACCCGGCCGTTCGACAGGATGTCGACGAAGTTGGCGTTCTCGACGACGCGGATCGGATCGTAGAGCGGCAGCGTGATCACGCCGGAGGCCAGCTTGATGCGGCTGGTCTTCGCGGCGAGATAGGCCATGTAGGCGAAGCAGTCCGGCATGATGCCGTAGCCCGTCGAGAAATGGTGCTCGGCGATCCAGGCCGTGTCGTAGCCCAGCCGTTCCGCCTCCACGATTTCGTCGGTCGTGCGCGCATGCACGGCGCGGTGCGGGTAGGGCTCTTCCTTCGGATTGGGGTGCGAGGTGAAGAGGACGCCGAATTCCATGCCGGACTCCTACCGCTTCATTCGAGCTTGATGCCGGTCTCCTTCACCACCTTCGCCCAGTTTTCGACCTCGCGCGCACGCCATGTATCGCTCTGCGCGGGCTTGTAGAGGACCGGCTGGGCGCCGAGCTCCTTCAGACGCGCCGCCACCTCGGGGATCTTGGTCGTCTTGTCGATCTCGACATAGAGCCGCTCCAGCACCTCCGGCGGCGTGCCCTTGGCGGCGAGGAAGCCCTGCCAGCTTCCGGTGACGAAGTCCTTGATGCCGGCCGCCTCGATCACGGTCGGAAGCTCCGGCGCCAGTTCGTTGCGCGTGGCGCTCGATACCGCCAGGCCGCGCAGCTTGCCGCTCTTCACGTGCGGCAGGGTGGCGATCATGCCGTTGAACAGCGCGTCGGCATGGCCGCCCGCGACCTGCTGGATCGCCTCGGCGCCGCCCTTCATCGGGATGAAGGTGATCTTGAGGCCGAGCGAGTGGGCAAACAGCGCACCCGCGAGATGCGGCGCGCTGCCCAGCCCCGCGGTCGCATAGTTGAGCTTGTCCGGGTTGGCTTTGGCAAAGGCGATCAGCTCGGCCGCGGTCTTGTAGGGACGATCGGGCGCCGCGGCGAGCAGGTGCGGCGTGTAGGCGAGCACGGTGACGGCGTTGAAGTCCCGGGCGACGTCGAACGGCAGTTTCATCACCGAGGGCGAAATCGTGAGATTGCCGAGATCGGTCAGCACCAGCGTATGGCCGTCGGGCGCGGACTTGGCGATCATTTCGACGGCGATGTTGCCGTTGGCGCCGGTGCGGTTTTCGACGATGACGGACTGGCCGAGCCCGGCCTGCAGGTGCGGCTGCATCAGCCGCGCGAGGATGTCGGACGTGCCGCCCGGCGCATAGGGAATGATGATCCGGACCGGTTTGGCGGGGAACGCCTGGGCGCGGGCGCTCGTCACGATCGACGGAGCGGCCAGCGCGGCGGCCGCGGTGACGAGAAGATCTCTGCGGCGCATGTTTCTCTCCCTCAAGTGCTTGCTTTGCCGGCACTTTACGAAGCGGGCGGCGGGAAAGCCAGCAATCCGCTTGACTCCGCTGCGCTGCACCATCATATACGCGCCAGCCCGCACCTACGTGGGCTTCAAAGATTTCTCGCGGATCGCGCGACGCGCCCCATGGTTTGTGACGGCGCCTCATCCCGAGACAATCCCCCAAGACAAGAGCCGTCCCAGCCGCGCGCGGGAACGGGCCTAACGCCGCTACAGATGTGCGTGCCCAGAAGGCACGCCGGCGGCCAGTAAGGATTTTCAGTGAGTGAAGTTACGTTTGCGGATCTCGGTTTGGCCGAGCCGCTGCTGCGCGCGTTGAGTGCAGCGAACTACACCGTGCCGACGCCGATCCAGGCGCGCACGATTCCCGCCCTGCTGCAGGGCCGTGACGTGCTGGGCATCGCCCAGACCGGCACCGGCAAGACGGCGGCCTTCGCGCTGCCCGTGCTGCAGCTTCTTGCCGAGTCCAAGGAACGCGCCCAGCCCAAGAGCCCGCGCGCCCTCGTGCTGGCGCCGACCCGCGAACTCGCGGTGCAGATCGCCCGCAGCTTCGACACCTACGGTCGCGGCCTCGGCCTGCGCCTCTGCACCGTCGTCGGCGGTCTGGGCTACGGCCGCCAGATCGAGACCCTGGCGCGCGGCGTCGACATCCTCGTCGCCACGCCCGGCCGACTGCTCGACCTCGTCGAGCGCGGCAACGTCAAGCTCGGACAGGTCAGCTTCTTCGTCCTCGACGAAGCCGATCGCATGTTCGACATGGGCTTCATCCGCGACGTTCGCCGCATCGCGGCCTCGGTCGCGAAGAACCGGCAGACCCTGCTGTTTTCGGCGACCATGCCGAACGACATCGCCAAGCTCTCCTCGGAGATCCTGAAGAATCCCGAGAAGGTCGAAATCGCGCCGCAGGGCCGCACGGTCGAGAAGGTCGACCAGCGCGTCTACTTCGTGAATGCCGGCGCCAAGCGTTCGCTGCTCAGCCATCTGCTGTCGGACGCCGCTCTCGAGCGGGTCATCGTCTTCACGCGCACCAAGCGCGGTGCCAACCGCGTCGCCGAGGCGCTGGAAGACCGCGGCGTGCGCTCCGAGGCGATCCACGGCAACAAGTCGCAGAACGCCCGCCAGAAGGCGCTCGACAACTTCAGCCGCGGCAAGGCCCGCGTTCTGGTCGCGACCGATCTCGCCTCGCGCGGCATCGACGTGCAGGGCGTGACCCACGTCATCAACTTCGAGCTGCCGGCGGATGCCGAGAGCTATGTCCATCGCATCGGCCGCACCGCGCGCGCCGGCGCCTCGGGCATCGCCATCTCGTTCTGCGACGGCAGCGAGCGCGGCCAGCTCAAGGGTATCGAGCGGCTGACCAACCAGCGCATCGCCGTCGTTCCGACGCCGGCCAACGAGGACATGCCGGCGGCCCCGCCGCCGCGTGCCCGCAGCGAAGACGACGATCGCGAGCGCGACGAGCGTCCGCGTGAAGGCCGTGGTGGTCCGCGTGGCGGCGGTCGTCCCGGTGGCGCCGGTCGTCCCGGCGGTCATCGCTCGTTCGGCGACCGTGCCAACCACGATCGTTCGCGCGGCGATCGTCCGCCGGTGCATGCCGAGAGCCAGTTCCGCGGGGGCGACTTCCGCGATGCCCCGCAAGGTGAGCGTCCCCAGGGTGATCGCCCTCACGGCGATCGTCCCCAGGGTGATCGTCCCCAGGGTGAGCGTCCCCAGGGTGATCGTCCGCAAGGCGATCGTCCCTATGGTGACCGTCCGCGCACTGCACGCCCGCAGGGTGATCGTCCGTACGGCGACCGTCCGCGTGGCGACCGTCCTCAGGGCGATCGTCCGCAGGGTGATCGTCCCTATGGCGACCGCCCGCGCGGCGATCGTCCCCACGGCGACCGCCCGCACGGTGATCGTCCCCAGGGTGATCGCCCCCAGGGTGATCGTCCCCAGGGCGATCGTCCGCAGGGTGACCGCCCGCGCTCGTTCGGCGATCGTCCGAACCACAATGGCGGCGGTGGGCAGTATGTGCCCCGCCCGCGCGGCGACCGTCCCCAGGGTGATCGTCCCCAGGGTGATCGTCCGCAAGGCGACCGTCCCCACGGTGATCGTCCGCAAGGCGAGCGCCCCGCCGGCGACCGCCCGCAGACTCCGCGTCCCCAGTGGAAAGGTCGCCGCTTCGGCGGTGGCGGCGGTGGTGGTGGCGGTGGCCGCGGTCGAGGCCGCGCTGCCTAGCTAGAGAATTCCTTCCTCGCGGAAGATTTCCAGACATTTAGAAAGAGCGCGCTCATATCGGGCGCGCTCTTTTGCTATCGACGCATCGTCCCAGTCGAAGAAGCCGCCCTTGGTCTTGAAGCCGATGCGGCCCCGGTCGACGTTGCGCTGAAGCACCGGCGGCGGCCCGTCCGAATTGTTGAGATCGGGCCAGATGATCTTGGCGACGGCGCAGGTTGTGTCCCAGCCGGAATGCTCCTTCTGGGTGATCGGGCCGGCGGCGGCGTAGCGGAAGCCGAAGGAGAGACGCACGGTCGCGTCGATATCCTCCGGCGAGGCGACGCCCTCCTCGATCAGCCACAGCGCCTCGCGCATCAGCGCGCCCTGGATGCGGTTGCCCAGGAAACCGATCACGTCCTTCTTGACCTGCACCGGGCGCTTGCCCAGTTCGCTCATGATCGTGCCGACCTTTTCGGCGAGCGCCACATCGGTGTGGATGGAGCGCACGACCTCGACCAGCGGGATCAGGTGCGCGGGCATGAAGAAGTGCAGGCCCATCATGCGGTCCTGGCTCGCGAGCCCCCGGCCGATCTCGCTGATCGGGAAGCTCGACGAGTTCGAGGTCAGCGGCACGCCGGGCCGGGAGAGTTTCTCCATGTCGGCGAATATCTTCTGCTTCAGGGCGAGGTCCTCGGTCACGGTCTCGACCACGAGGTCGATCCGCGACCACGGCGCTTCCTCGAGCGTCGCATAAGTCGCGAGGCCCGACACATCGTCCGGCTTGCCCATGGCCTCGAGCGCCCGGGCGGTCGCCGCCGGCAGCCCGTCGCGGGTCGAGGCGGAGCGCGACACGACGTCCACCTTCCAGCCGCCCCCCAGGAACATGGCGATGATTCCGACACCCATGGTGCCTCCGCCCAGTACCAGGGCGTGTCGTTCGCTTTGCGGCATTCCTTGTCCTCCCGTATCGACGCGTGCCCCCTGCCGGGGCAGTATCCCGGCCACGTTAACTGGATTTGCAACGCGGGAGAAAACGTATGAGCACCACCTTCACGGATATCGGTATCAGCACCGACGGCGCGGTCGGAATCGTCGAGATCCAGCGGCCGCCGCACAATTTCTTCGACAACTCGCTGATCAACCAGATCGCCGACGCCTTCGAGGCGTTCGACCGCGACGACAAGATTCGCGCCTACGTCCTGTGCGCGCAGGGCAAGTCGTTCTGCGCCGGCGCCGATTTCGCCAACCGCCCGCAGACCGGCGCGGCCGAGAGCGGCAAGCACCTCTACAAGGAAGCGACGCGCCTGTTCCGTTCGAAGAAGCCGAGCGTCGCGGCGATCCAGGGCCCGGCCATCGGTGGCGGTCTCGGCCTCGCGCTGATGCCGGACTTCCGCGTCGCCGCGCCGGAAGCGCGCTTCGCCGCCAACTTCACGCGGCTCGGTTTCCATCCAGGGTTCTCGCTCACCTACACGCTGCCGCGCCTGATCGGCCAGCAGAAGGCGAACCTGATGTTCCTCACCGGCCGTCGCATCGGCGGCGAGCAGGCGGTCGAATGGGGCATGGCCGACGTGCTGGCGCCGCTGGCCGACGTGCGCAAGGAAGCGATCAAGCTCGCGCAGGAAATCGCCGAGAGCGCCCCGCTCGCGGTGATGTCGACGCGCGAGACGATGCGCCGTGGCTTCGCCGACGGCGCCGAGGCGGCGACCGAGCGCGAGCTCACCGAGCAGGACTGGACGCGCAAGACCGAGGACTTCAAGGAAGGCGTCAAGTCGTACGCCGAGAAGCGCCCCGGAAACTGGAAGAACCGCTAACACCTCGTCCCTGGCTTTCCCCCTCCGCCGCGGCGCCTTCACAGGCGCCTGAGGGCACCTCCCCCGTCAGACGGGGGAGGCTGGGTGGGGGGAAGCTACGGTGACGCCGTCAGCATCGAGGGAGTTTCAGATGGCTCAGGTCTCGGGCAAGGTCGCCATCGTCACCGGCGGTGCCTCCGGCATTGGCGAGGCCTGTGCTGAAACGCTGGCGCGCGAAGGCGCGGCGGTCCTCATCACCGATATCGACGACACCCTGGGAAAGGGTGTCGTCGAGCGCATCACGAAAGCAGGCGGCAAGGCGCACTATCTGCGTCATGACGTGCGCGACGAGGCCGCGTGGCCGGGCGTGATTGGCGAAGCCGAGACGCGCTATGGCCGCCTCGATTTCATGGTGGCCAATGCCGGCATCGGCATCATGTCGCCGATCGCGACCATGACGCTCGCCGACTGGCAGCGTCAGCAGGCGATCAATCTCGATGGCGTGTTCCTCTCGATCAAGCATTCGATCCCGGCGATGAAGCGGGTGGGCGGCGGCTCGATCGTGCTGATGTCGTCGGTGGCGGGCCTGCGCGGCGCACCGGGACTGGCGGCGTATTCGGCGACCAAGGGCGGCGTGCGCCTGCTGGCCAAGTCGGTGGCGCTCGAGCATGCGGCCGACAATATCCGCTGCAACTCCATGCATCCCGGCATCATCGCCACGCCGATCTGGGAGAAGATCCCGACCGGCGCCGAAGGCAATCGCCGCAACGCCCCGATCGATCCGCGCGAGCGCGCCGCCGCTTCGGTGCCGCTGCCGCGGGTCGGCGAGGCCCAGGACATCGCCAATGGCGTGCTGTTCCTGTGCAGCGACGCGTCGAATTACATCACCGGCCAGGAGCTGGTGATCGACGGCGGCATGACCGCCGGCGGCCGGCCCTCCCGCGCGCTGCAATAAATTCGATGGCCGGTGATGCAGCGCGGGTCTGGATCGTCGTTGCCGCGCTGAGCGGCGCGATCTCGGTCATCGTCGGCGCCTTCGCGGCGCATGGTCTGGACCTGCGCACGGAAGCCGGCCTGAAGGCGCGCGACTGGTTGCAGACCGGCAGCCACTATCAGATGTTCCATGCCCTGGCGATGCTGGGCGTGTGCGCCCTGGCCGGCGTGGAAATGCTGAACGTGCGCCTGGCGGTCGTCGCCCTCTGGCTGTTCCTCGCCGGCAGCGTCCTGTTCCCCGGCGCTCTCTATTCCCTGTCGTTCGGCGGCCCGCGATGGTTCGGCGCCGTAGCCCCGATCGGCGGCCTCGCCTTCATTGCGGGCTGGGTGTTCCTGGCGATCGCTGCCCTAAGGAACCGCAACGACTGACGGAATCAAGGGAGCAGGCCGCTCCAGTTGTGCTCACACCTTGGCTACCGATGAAGCTTGAGCGCCACTGGAGTGGCGCGCTCCCTTGAAGTCGTTGTGCTGTTCGGTGAGGACCTATCGCGATCTGAATGGGAGAGAGATCAACAGGTGCCGAAGAGGCGGCTGATTTTCTCCATGCTCATTCGGTCGAAGTCATCTGGCACTTTCAGTTGGTGGGACAAGAAACCGAGGCGGCGCACTTTGCCAGATGAAGGCGCCTTCATCGCCACGACTTTGACGAGTGGCTTGCCCGACTTGGTAATTACGAAGGAATCGCCTCGCGCAGCCTCGGCTATCAGCTTGGAGAGCTTGGTCTTGGCTTCGCGAATGCTGACTAATACCAACCGTCTGAACCTATGACTCTTATGTGATTTGCGTTAGGGGCCTGGTCTCGATTCTTTGAAGCGACAGCGTCGTTGAGGAGGTCGGGATGTCGTTGGCGATAACGCGGAGGGATCTATCGGCGGAGGCGCTTCGCGGTCACGCCCGTCGGTGTCGGGACGTCCAGCAAGCGTGC